>Ga0307514_10000240_pt1 | contig 142083 bp, 132 predicted proteins | sample 16_EM_MG_FD_203088 | JGI IMG/M metagenome (GOLD analysis project Ga0307514, IMG submission 203088) | Populus trichocarpa ectomycorrhiza microbial communities from riparian zone in the Pacific Northwest, United States - 16_EM | ecosystem: Host-associated > Plants > Roots > Unclassified...
CCACCTCTGCCCGGAACACCACTCGCCTCAACCGGTAACATTTCCGGTGATCAACGTCTCGAAATCATCAATTTGCCAGCCGGTTATACGTATTCGCATACTTCTCTTCCATGTGCGGAATCTTTTACTTTCGATGCATCTGCCCAGGAAAGCGAGCACGATTCAGATTTTGATCCAGATATGCTGCCTGATGAAGGAACATCCACTGGTTAGTACACTATCTGCTGTTTGGTAATGCAGCTAACATTCATTTTGAAGACCAAAGCAGCCTATTGGGCGAATCTGGCAGTGATGATTAGCATTAATCGAATGGCACGGCATTTTGGTGATTATTATTATCCTGAATTCGCGGATACTGTAAAGTATATTTTAAAGGATATATTTATATGTATTATTAAACAACAATGCAGTGATTAAGATGAAAGTAACTGAAAATGCTTAAAAGGCTGCCAACTCAACGTGAATGATGGACTACGCCAAATCAAATGATTCCATATTGTGGATACACCCGTGGCGAAATGAGCGTCAACGGAGTGTCAACGATTCTTGGTTATGTGTCTTGGGTAATCTTCGGGGCGATTGATTGCATATAGTCATAAACGCAGTTTTCGCTGCCTTTATAGGCAAAAGAGACAGTGAAACGCTCCCTGCCCCATCATGAAAATGAGCGTCAACGGAGCGTCAACGATTCTTGTTTATGTATCTCAGGTTTTCTGTGAAGCGATAGGTTGCAAATAGTCATAAATGAAGTATTGGCTTCCTTTATAGGCAAAACAGACAGTGAAACGCTCCCTGCCCCATCATGAAAATGAGCGTCAACGGAGCGTCAACGATTCTTGGTCATGTATCTTAGGTAATCTGCGGGGTGAGAGGTTGCAAATAGTCATAAATGAAGTATTGGCTTCCTTTATAGGCAAAACAGAGAGTGAAAAGCTCCCTACCCCATCATGAAAATGAGCGTCAACGGAGCGTCAACGATTCTTGGTCATGTATCTTCAGTAATCTGCGGTGCAGGAGGTTGCATATTGTCATAAACAAAGTATTGGCTTCCTTTATAGGCAAAAGAGAATATGAAATGTTCCCTGCCCCATCTTGAAAATGAGCGTCAATGGAGTGTCAACGATTGTTGGCCTTCCATTATGGTTAATTACCACAGGCTGTGGCCATTATTGTCTATATACAAGGTATTGACTGTTTTGGGACGCTAAAAGGCTCACAAATACTTAGTAGTAGCGGTGTAAATAATATGGGTTGTTACTGTCCCGGAAGATGTGGCGGGAATATTCCGCATAGATCTGCCCATAAAGGCTGCCATATCCTTGTTTATGGATACTTTTGAACAAACGCCACTCATATTACCGATGATGCAAGACCCAAAATCGTTGACGCTCTGTTGACGCTCATTTTCATGATGGGGCAGGGAGCGTTTCACTGCCTGTTTTGCCTATAAAGGCGGCCAATACTTTGTTTATGACTATATTTGACCCTTCGGACCCCCAGATTACCCAAGATACACGACCAACAATTGTTGACGCTCCGTTGACGCTCATTTTCAGGATGTGGTAGGGCGCGTATGTCTATACATTTTGGTTAATAAAGTGGCCAATACATTCCAAATGGACTGTAACGTACCTATGGCACTATTTTACAATCAACAGTAGCATATCTGAATGCGACCATAAATGTGAAACCCGAAACGCGGAACCGGAGATTGGAACCGACGGGTGTAGCCAAACCCGTCGAAACCCGCGGGTTGACGGGTACCGGTCCGGGTTTGGCCTGCCAAGAGTCACTGGGTCGGGTTTTTGGACGAGTCTGGAACTGAACCGACCCGTTTTTGCGGTCCAAACCCGGACCGCTGGCGGGTTACCCGGACCCGTTGCTAACACTAGTGTTTACCCTGTGTATCTTAATTTTAGTAATGGGAGATTTGTAAGCTTGTATATAGTCGAAGTCGCACATGATTAAATAATTACCAATATTCTGGACATCAATAGAACAGTCCAAAAAACTGTTGAAACAATCAAAATCTAGAGAACCAATGTGAAACCAATGTGAAAGAAACAAGTGCAGTAAATTCGCTTATATGACTAAGCAAGTTTTTGAGATGTGGTGACAATGCAATCACATTATTGAACGCTTCCAAGTACAGCGGATGATTGGAAAGCCATCTCTTGGATTTTTAATTGACAATGTGGAGTAGGATCAGTCCATGGGGTCAATAATCTGAAACCAACTGCCCTTATTGCTGATGAATTCTCACACGATCACAGCCATGGAGTGCAATCTCTGTATTTACTACATTCTGGGCTCCGAGTGCATCTCCAACCTTGCTCTATTATAGCCCCAAAATGCATATCTCGACTTGATCAAACACAGCATTCAATTGCGTCTCTAAGTTCACTCAATAACGACCTCCAAGTGCATCTGCAAACTCAGTCAATTATGGGTACCAAGTGGATCTGCAAATGCGGTTGATCACACCTGCCAGGTACATCTCGGAGATATTTCAATCATGCGCTCCAAGGGAATCGCCAATCTGGCTCGATCATGGCCTCCAAGTGCATTTCTGAGTTCACTCGATCATGACCTCTAAGTGCTTCTCCCACCTCGTTGGATCACAGCCGCCAAGTACATCTCTCAGTATGCTCGACATCAACCTTCAAGTGCAACTCCAAACTGTTTCGATTATGGCTACACAGCGTTTCTCTCACTTCACTTGATCATTATCTTCAGGCACATCCCAAATTGCTTTCAAGCACCCCCTTCAGCCAGTCGAAATATATTATGTGGAGATGAGTACCTGTATAGATATTTTAGATATATATATGAGAATACAAACTGAATGTATGAGTTTTAAAAATTGTTGAACGATAAGTACTAGCTATTATTTTCAAGCACACCAGCAGCATTCCCAAAGAAGATGATGTTCTTCCCAAACAGAGTTACATTGGTTGGGCATGCTCCCAGTCTTGTGGTCAGTGTGTCCAGGCTCGTCGTTGGTGCTCCATAGCTTGCAGTCTGTACTTCAAGCCTTGTCGCCAGTGCACTGAAATACTCCCAGGCTTCACGTCGGCATTCTCAGGCTGCTGGTCTGCACTCCCAGGTGCTCCCTGGTACACCTGAAGGCCATTGCATCGGTCCAGTTTTGTCAGAAATTTGACCACTCTGAGATTCTGATCTGACAACTCTCAGAGGCTCCCAGAGGCTCCCAGAGGCTCCCAGAGGCTCCCAGAGGCTCCCAGAGGCTCCCAGAGGCTCCCAGAGGCTCCCACTGACCAAATGACAGTTTGCTAATGTATGAGGCCATTATTGAGGACATGATAAGCCTATTCTCCGGTGCAGAATACAACGATTTGATACCTCTTCCAGGCATGCTGGCGAAGGTCAGGGCATGTGTACTGCCTGTAGCAATCGATCATGTGATGTTTGTGAATCACTTTGCCATGAATGTTGTGAAGACTGCCAAGATTCATAGTTAGTGGCAAGACATAAATGCCAGGAGTAATCCAGCCCAGAGAAACTCTAACCCTCCCTGTGTATACATCTCAGTAGCCTATGAATCATCTCCACAATTGCTGCCATTACGAACATTGTGTTTCAGGATCTTGCAAACATGAGTAGCTCCTGTGCAAAAATTGAATACTGCTGTATAACTTCAATCAACTCCTTTTATGGATTTTGAAAAATGTCACTTACAGAGTTCTTGAAAATTGTAGGGGCGGCGATTGGCAAAGGACAGGATTACATGCCCAACAACCATTGGTGAGGTAAGTTCAAAGTTTCCTTTTTGTTTAATTATTGTCTTGACAATCTATTTAGGAGTGCAAGTTTCTATTTGCAGTAACTGAAATTTTGGATCATATTTACCTGATACACTTCTATGGAATATGACAACAGGGAATAAAGAATAGATCATTAATTGATACAATCAACCAAACATTCAATGCCCTCAGAGTTATGGCCATCTCCCATTGGCTGTGACTGTGGAATCCAGGTGAGTTGAGGGTCCCACCAGAGTTTTGTCCAGGAGGTGGAGTACAAGGTTGGTACAATACAAGAAATATTAATCACATGGGTAATTAAGTATACACAGATGTATTTTGTTGTCTCAATGCAGATGTTTGTTCTTCCTCGCAGAAGATTCATGCCAAAAAGATAGACAACATCAGCTGCATGATTTGCAGAAGAATCTACCCAACTGGTACAATTCTAGTAATGGCACAACCTCACAACAATCAGCGCATCTTTGATGAAAACATTCTTGCTTATGTTCTAGAGGAGCTGATAGAGCAGCCTGACAATTCTTTTAATTGTCTCAGCATGTTTGTTACTGCTACTGAAGCTAGCATGTAATTCCCAGCTGTTCTGCCTATGGGCAGGTCAGCTATTACCAGCAGCAGCCAGCCTGTCCCCTGCAGCTACAGCCATTACAATATCATCACCAACATCACCAACAACATCTGTGTTCAGAATCCAGAATTAGTTGATGAAAGTACAATGATAGAGGGCATGATGTTATGTGGAGGGTAGGAACAGTGTCAGTGATTGGGATTAGGATTGCCTATGTATCCTATTTTATTCTAGGTTTCAACAATATATTGTATTAGTAGTAAATGTTACAGAACTGATGATTTACTAAATTCTGATCTCCAATGAGTGAAATTATAGTCACAATGATGCATAACCCTATAGCAATTCTCCCACAATTGTAAACTACTGAACGATCTTGTACCAAATAATCAAATATGGTCAACCACTTCTAAATGGTAACTACCATTGGTAAACTCAAGACAGATGGGATTCTGACAATCGAAATCTACATACTTCATAGAATGTATTGAGCAAGTACTCTGATCATTACAAGGACAAATCCAATTGGCGATGTAGGAGTATTCTGAGAGACAGTTTGTCATATTTCCAACAGTTGTGTAAATCATTAGATACATGCTCATTGTCACATTTACAAACTTTGGTACACTGGTCATGATACTCAAAAACAGAATTGCAATAACTCAAATGACACTCAGAAATGTTAAAGCAATGCCATACGGCAGGAAACCCTTCGGTGCAACCGTAACCGACATATATTATCCCTGTTACCTCTGTGTCACTGTTGCTTCCTATAGATTATGACGGCCTACACTGTACTTTGGCCATTAGAGTGGAGTTATGAGAATGTTATGTGGGTGTTACCGTATGTAATATCAAATTACAGAATGATGCAAATTTCTTATACTGCATGCATTCCATCAACCCCCTTGTTTCAATCGTCATCTCCACCACCACCACCACCACCACCACCACCACCACCACCACCACTATCACTGCTATCACCATCAACACCATCACTATCACTACCAACACCATCACCACCAGCACAATCACTGTCATCGGATATTTTACTTTTCGATTATTCTTCCACGAAATCGTATAGTACCCTCCTACCAGCGATGCCCAATCCACTGCTACCAGCTTGCTCTCAGTGAAGCTACTTTCACCCCTACCAGCGAACCCCAATCCACCACTACCAACTTGCTCCCAGCAAAGTCAGATTCACCGCTATCAGCTTGCTCCCAGCAATTCCTGATTGTCAGAGAGGTGAGAGTGAGAATTCCACTGCTACCAGCTTGCATCCGGCGAAGCCAGATCCACCGCTAACAGCTTGCTCCCAGCGAAGCCAGATCCACTGCTACCAGCGAAGCCAGATCCAGCACTAACGACTTGCTCCCATCGAAGCCAAATCCACTACTACTAGCGAAGCCAGATCCACTGTGAACAGCCTGCTTCCAGCGAAGCCAAATCGTCAGAGAGGTGAGAGCTAGCATTCCACCGCTACCAGCAGAGCCAGATTGTCAGAGGTGAGAGTGAGCATTCGACCACTACCAGCGAAGCCAGATTGTCAGAGGTGAGAGTGAGCATTCGACCACTACCAGCGAAGCCAGATTGTCAGAGGTGACAGTGAGCCTTCCACTGCTATCAGCTTGCTCCCAGCGAAGCCAGAGTGTCAGAGACGTGAGAGTGAGACTTCCACTGCTACCTGCTTGCTCCCAGCGAAGCCAGATTGTCAGAGGTGAGAGAGAGCATTCCACCGCTACCAGCTTGCTCCCAGCGAGGTCAGATTGTCAGAGAGGTGAGTGTGAGAATTCCACTGCTACCAGCTTGCTTCCAGTGAAGCTACTGGATCCACCGCTAACAGCTTGCTCCCAGCGAAGCCAGATTGTCAGAGGTGAGAGCGAGCATTCCACCACTACCAGCTTGCTACCAGCGAAGCCAGATCCACTGCTAACAGCGAAACCAGATCCACTGCTACCAGCAAAACCAGATCCACCGCTAACAGCTTTCTTCCAGCGAAGCCAGATTGTCAGAGAGGTGAGAGTGAGCATTCCACCGCTACCAGCTTGCTCCCAGCAAAGCTGAATTGTCATAGGTGAGAGCGAGCATTTCACCGCTACCAGCTTACTACCAGCAAAGCTCATTCCACTGCTATCAGCGAAACCAGATCCACTGCTAACAGTTTGCTCCCAGCAAAGCCAGAGTGTCAGAGACGTGAGAGTGAGCATGTTGGAGCAGTGAGACCAAGCATATCTGAAGTTGGAAAGGGAATATGTCAGAGTTGTGTGAGCGAGCAGATTAGTGGTGAAAGTGAGCATATCAGAGTTGGAGTGGGAGCTAGTATGTCTGAGTTCGAGTGAGCATGTCAGAGTTGTGGGAGTGAGCTTGTTGGAGTCAAGAGAGTCAGAGTGTACACATCTTAGAGAAGTTAATAAATAAGTAACTCTTGAATATGTAGTATTCTCCATGAATTGCAGTATAATACATGTGCTACAGTTGCATTATAGTAATAATTCAGTTATGCTATCAGTACATTACAGGTGTATTATTGTACATTACCGAAAACAGCTCTGGGGTGATTTTCATTATATGGTGTCATTGGTGTTATGGGAGGTTATGGTAGGCCATATAGCGCATGGTAAATTACACTTGACAGAATATGTTTTTGCTGATGTATTTCAGGGAAACCACAATTTCATTTTTTTGAATTTTTGAATACAAAAAACTAAATAAATTTAATGATGGAAATATTGATTTTGCTGATGTGCCATCTGTTTATTGGTTAATGCACTCCCACAACTGCTGCTCTCATATTTATCATGTGATAGCAATATCTTCTTCATGGTCATGAGGTTATTGTTTAGAGTCCTGCATTACTTTTCTGAAGTGTAGTTTCTGCATAGACCATACATTGATGATTGTGTTCCATTTATTGACAATGCAATGAATGGCAGTTTTGCCCACTCAAGTTTTCTGTTGCATTTCACAACAGGAATGTCCTTCAGACTTTAACTGATAACCCAAATGGGTTCTTCATGTGTTGACTCCCTTCTCCAGCCATCACGACCGATAGGCATGACTGTGTGGAGCATGGGAATGCATTGGGCGTTGCGTGATGTGAAACTAGCGCGGGTTCACTCACTTTATTCACTCGTCTGGTAGTATGTAACGTGCTAAGGGTGAAAATGTGGATCCGAAGCCATGCAATTATGGCCCTACTTGAAAAGCAAGCAAAGCACTTACTTGAGTAACTTTACTGCACGGCAACACCTGGACACCTCACCACTACACTAACCAGCACTTCGGTGGCTGCTGTTGCTGGTCACTCTCCAACACATGGCTCTTTCCAAATCTCCACTCCCGCGTTGCAGACATTCACTTACCGGCTTACTGATTGGTTTCCAAGTCAGTACGATAGAGCAAGTTACAGACGGCCAAGAGTTCGTGCAGAGCCGTGTCCGAAGCGATAGATTTGGAGCTATGTAGGCGGATACATTTATTAACACTTTTCAATCGAACGTAAGGAGTATTGTAATAGAGCTAAGAGCAACAGCAAAAGCAATTAGGAATTCAATTAAAGAGCTTTCCAACTCCTGGGTGAGGGAGTCGTTTGTTCGTGGCGCATCATTCCGTACTGGTTTCTCCACGATTAATTGGTGTTGATCAGTTGCCACTGCGTGATAGAAATACTGTTATGCCGTATGTACTCCAGGTAGTGGACAATGGGTATTGGGCAAAAGTAGCGATACTGCTAGCCATCCACCGAGCGGTATAGTACACATCGAAGGCGGCGGCGGTGTGAGTGGGTGGTATGTAGTAGTAATGTTGAATCATCTGAAAGAGTGAAAGAGTGAGTGAGTGCGCGAGCGAGTACGTACATGCTTCTAACAGAAGTGGCAGGCTGTTTTGCTTCTTTTTCCTCTTTGCACTTCACGAATCAGTCAGTCATTTATTCATTCGTTCCGTCGTGATTCATTTCAGTGCTTCAAGGGCAATCCATCCATATCAATCGCGCATATTGCGGCGTTGTCGTCGTCGGTGCTCTACTGTGCTCTAGTCTGTCTCTTGGTGCCTGTCCTCTGCAGCACATCGTTAGCTGGTCGTATTTGCACTATAGGCTGTTGCGTAGCGGTTGTGGAGAGAACGACGAGGTGTGGCAGCCCAGCTTCCATTTTGCTGCAAGTTACTTTGTACGAAAGGCCAGTCTGCAAGCTGAGCCACCCACAACAAAACCGCTACTTCGCCCACCTTTCTTGCTCTCCCACACCTGCCTGCCATCCCACACCACACTTCTTGCACACACACCAAGCTCCCGGCCGGCCTTCGGTTTTTCGTCGTTGTCGACTTGTGGGTTCGATTGGCCCACCAGTATTAACACTGACGTTTATTCAAGCTACCACCCACTTCCCCTGCTCATCTTCCGTCACCCAACCGCCTTCAACAATAACAAACCCTCAGCAACAATACCAAGCTACACAGTATCAATTGTTCGATTCCATAGCGAGGAATACCCTACGTGGCCTTCGTAACAGCCATTATATTTACCATTTACTAGCTTCTCGTTACTCGAAATTGATAGCTCAAGATGGTGGGAGAAGGAGAGAAGTCGACGTCCATTCGTCGACGACTTACGACGTCTATCAAGCGTGTTATGAGCTACACATCTGGAAAATCCCAGAAATCAGGAAGCTCTATCACTGCTGCCTCTGATCCAACTCCTGCGGTTCCCAGCTCTTCTGCGACTGCGGCTGTGGCTGCCACTCCCGTTACTGCTACTCCTGCCTCGTACGTGCTCTGTGGTGTGCAACAGGGGATGATTTTTGTGATTTTTTTTCAATAAAATATCGCTAACTTAGATTTATTCCAGGCCTGGTCCATCCCAACCCGTCCAGAAACCTCCGCATAAGCCCTATCGTCCCCCGAAGCACCCATCTACACCACCTCCTCCCATGACTGCGTCTGAACGTGCACAAGCCTTGTTCAAGAAGCATGGTCTCGATGTCAAGCCATCTGATTTACCTCTGTCCAACACGCCTCAGGCAGAACGTGTTCAGAAGGACATTCGCATGCGAGTTCATCGTACTTGTCACAAGTGCGATGCTTCCTACGGCCCTGAGAAGACCTGCCAGCAATGTGGTCATAAGAGGTGCAAGAGGTGTCCTCGTCACCCGTTGAAGAAATCCAAGGACAAGGGGAAGGAGAAGCTCACCGCAAAGGGAGCCCCAGGTTACAAGAAGCGTAGGGGTGATTATATGTATGGGATTACAATCCCCGGCAAGAGAGGCGGACAGGATTTGGTCCACAAAGAAGTTCGTCAACGTGTACATCGCAAATGCCATCGCTGCGAGGCGGACTTTGCTGGAGAGAAGGTCTGCGCCAACTGCAAACATCAACGCTGCAAGAAATGCCCCCGACTCCCGTATGTCCTTCTGTTTCTTCCCTCTAGATTTAATGCCGTCTGATACATGTTTCGTGATGTAGGTCTAGGAGCAAAAACCATCCACCCGGGTACTATCAGAAGTTCGATCAAAGCGATTCGGAGGCAGAGTATCCTGCACCACCACGCCGAACGTACAAGAAACCCCGCCGTCGTATTCATTGGACATGCAACAAGTGCTCGATTACTTTCATTGAAAAGACCAGGATTTGTGGAGGATGTGGATCCAATCGGGATGATACTGGCGTCAGGGATCCGTGAGTAACCATAGCCAAATTTCTGTTGAAGTAGTACTGACAACTCGGTCGCAATAGGCCTAAAAAACCAAAATTCAAACCTACCGATGTGGACGTTCAGCGTCTCAATGACCGATTGAAACAAACATCGCTATCTACTACCGGTTAATACCATCCCTATCGGGTGCGATGGTTTCACCCGAAATTCTTCGGTCAGCTTTATTTGGCAAGGGATGCTTTTCCTTATGAGTTACGATTGTGTTTAGTGTTCCGCTTTGGATAATTTTGAGTGTTAGCTTCAACGCTGGCGCATCTGAGTGTGAAGAACAGATGAGGGGTTGGGAGTGTTGATTGAAGTTGTTGAATGACTGGACTGCCTTGGTTTGGAGAGAAGGCGGCCATGTTTGTCTTTTGTCACAAGCGATAGTCATGATTGCATTTCGATGGACATCGCATACGTAGTGGGCATCCTGGAGTTTCCTTTTGCTGTTCGCTCCAAAATTTATGATTTTCGCGTTCTTTAGCCTCGAGATGGTGTTTTGGCGAGCGGAAGGGAAAGCGAATGATTCAATAAGGCTGTTGAAGGTTGAATGAACTCATACTTTTAGCCTTGCTTCTTGTTTCTTTTCTTTTTGCTTTATTTTTCATGTCATTGATGAATGTGCCCCCCCCTTTTTTTTTTAACGAATACTGGAGATGGTTTACCTTTTCACTATAATATAGTATATACGGTGGTGATTCATTCAAAGACAAATATCATATCTTATCGGAGAAAAACACTCGCGTGTAGTATGAGTCTATTTAGTAGATGCGTTAGCCATCAGCCATCTATTCCTCCGACGGAAAACTCTGGGAGGAGAGTTTTGTGGCACCAACACCACCTTGCATAAAGCAAGTTTTGTGCTCAATTTTGCTATAGTGCCCTTTTCCTGCGGCTGTTCACATGAATGGCATACGGCAGTTCTGTAGCATCTTCATACAGACAGCCTAGGGTGTATCGAATATCAGCCTGTAAATAAGCACATATCGTCTCAGGCTTCTAGATTAGAGTAAGCGCGGAGTGGACCTCAAAGAAGCGCGGTCATACCAAGTAGTCACATTGGAAATTGTTCTCTTCTCGAACCGCTGCTAGCGTCATTGAAACCCAATTTATTGATTGCCGGTTCTCAATTGATCCTCCTCCGTTCACCGGTGGATTCTTCCTAGCCAAGTACATATCTAGGTAGGCGCTGCTGCGGGCCGATTAACAGCAAATTTGCATTGATATTAAATATTTGTATTGCTGCTTGTTATTGCTAACTGTGAAGCCCTTCTTGTGCACTTTCAAATTATTCCTACAACCAATTGGCTCCCCTCCCGTTCCATTTGCTTGGCGGCTGGCAAAATGGAGCGGAACTAAGATATTTTAATTTCTGGCGTTGGTTCGTAGTTTTTCCCTGGCTGGGCTGGTACCTTCTCCCTGGTCATCAGGTTCTTCGGCTCAAAAAGTGCCGTATAAAGTGAACACCAGACTGAATCTCCATACCTTTTGTAAAACCAAAAGTTTGGAATCCTACGGGGGGGTTAGATTTTTACCTTGCGAAAAGAGAGACGCACGCACGCATACACTTCACGCGCCCCATATTGCAGCTTGTTGTTCCGAAGTCGCTGCGCTTTTTTGCGGCAGAGATGAGGCTCGTTCCCAGCCCTTCCTGGGTCTGTGCTGATACCTTCGCATGGTATCGGTATCATCGTCCGTTATCATCATCATTCTGTTCTCGCCAACCGCGGCAGACATTTCGTAAACGACCTTTGTCGGCTTAGTTCACATTCTCCCGTTTAATCCTTTTTGCAGTGCAAACGTTTCCTCGGGTAAGTGTAGCAGAGAGTCTGACGACACCAGTCTCTGGATCGAAGGGTTCCTCTCTTACTTGACAAAAATGCGCTTTGCGGTAACAGTACTGTTTCTGATTCTCGAATTCTGACAGGATATCCCATACCAAACGAAACCGTTCCATTGCTGACTTGTCACGCTATCGTTCCTGGGGGTTTTTTTTCCAGGAACCTAATGGTTAGAGTTTATTTCTTGTTCCACCGCCACCACAAAAAATTCAACCAAGAAGCAATAATACAAAGTAATAAGGTGGGGGATAGCGCTCTGGTAACGATCAGATGATGGCGTTTCTGTACAGGTTTGTTTGGTCATTAGAGTACCGTAAGAAGCCAGAAGAAATTGGGAATTTTCATCCCCCTTACTTTTTGGCTTGATTTGACGGATATTGGGGTTCGTTTCACGCGAGAGTTTTGCTGGTACACTCTAGTGCTGCATTTCGCAGACGGGAAATACCTGTAGCAAGACGTCCGACTACACCCGCAACAACATTAAAAATACGGGTTCTTCGTACATCCGGGATTTGAAATTTTTATCCTGGAATGTGGCAAATGGATAGGAAGGTTGCATTGTGCTCGGGTATATACTCCTCCCCCGCTTCCTTTCGTGACTGCAACTTGAAGGCTGAATGTTATAGCTAGTGACTTGGAGGTCTATCCCTTTTAGGCTTCCGAATCGTTTTCCGGGGATTTTCGGCTTCTGAGTTATTGCCTCGTGGTTGTGTTCGTTACCTTCGTTCGGTACAACTGATAAGATTTCCACATGGGGTCCAGCTTCAATAGTGAACCAGCACTAAGGCCAAAAGGTCAAGTTGCAATGCAAGCCAGCAAATAGTTACGGTGCCTCAGGACCACTCAAGGATATCAATATAGGTACCTATGCATGTAGCTGAGGTACGTGGACCAGTTCAGTACCTGACGCTGTTTCTACCCAATTTCCCGAGCCCAAAACAGGCGTGTAGCTACTACCGCGCGACGTAAGAGGTCAGATGGAGATGCCATATGTTTGGAACTTTCGGCTCTTGGAACATGTCATGGAATGACTTTTGTCAGCTCTGCCACTAAATCTCTAGTATACTGATTTAGTGTTCATTGAAGAGGTACCTTCTCCACAGATAAAAGTGGTTGTCAATTACATTTAAATCAAGGAAAATCCTTCATCGCTTTTATTCTCCTGACTATGGGCGGTAAAGTCACGGAATTCTACGGGATTAAACTTTTATCGCACCCATGATTTGCACCTCCCACTCTGAACATGCGCTGCCAAACGCTAAGCGAGTTGATTACCGGAAACGCGTTTGTAATCGTTATTTGCAATCGGATCCTTGCGTGGTAGACTCGACTCGACTTCTCGTGAGCGCAGTTTAGCTGCAGCACATGAACGGCGACTCTTCCGTCATGAGGAAGGTCACCTACATGCGATTCAGCAGCAAAAAGATGGCATTGTACGACACAGGGCTTGTCACCTTGGGGCCTTTGCAGGATTAGACTACAATTGTCGGAGAGCGGGTCTTTCAATTGCATAAGTAAGGGTATGCTCTATCAGGGTGCACCCGTGTCTCCTTTTTTCCCTCATCGAACCATCGAACCACGACTTATTGGGAGAATCATGCAGGCTGCAATGCACTACATTATCTATGGGCTTGCCACTTGAGGACTCGGGGGGTGTTTTGGATCGCATTGCTTTTTTGATATAACCTCGGGTATGTCTGGCGCCTGGGAAAAGAAAGAAAACGTGGTTACAGGTGTTTGTGCTCTGCTACATATGTACCACACATCAACCAGTGATCAGTTCTGGTTGCGACCGTTGTGATCTCTAATTCGAGTCGACTATCCCACGCAGAGAAAGAATGTGATTGAAGTGCCTTGCCACAAACAGCCGGCCAAGAGTAAGAATAAGAAGAATTAGCCAAGAGCGAGGGGAGATCTAGTTATATCAGCGGGAAAACACAGCGCGCGAAGCGTTTCAATACCCACAGTTCTAATTAGCAACACGTACAGAAGCATCAAAGACTCTGTTTGATCCTGCGGAATGAAACAAGTAAACCAAGCTTTGTCTAGTGAAGTACATTAGCCAGCCAGGCACAGCAAGACCACTTTTGTTTTTGCACAGAAAGAAGAAAAACGCTCTGGTGCTTGTTGGTTTGTTTATTTCCTTACCATCAGTGCCTACTTATTACATACTATGCCAACAAAAACTTCGTTTATTGATATGACTGCAGTGCCACAATTACCAGAGTGGAGCATGACATACACAGTCCAGTGATTGTAACATATTACTAAATTTAAGGTTCCAATTACTGGGGAATAGCTCCAAATACCACAGTAATACAAGATATCAGCAAATATGATATTGTAAATCATAGAGTATTTAGTTGCATGTGGAAATATTGGTTAATTGAGCAGCACTGAGCATTTGCATAGGTGTGGCAAGCATTCCACATTTTTGTCACAATAATGTTACATTAATAAACCAGTATACCTTCAAATAGCACTGATAGAATTTTATGTTCAGCAAACTAAATACATGCTGTACCAAAAATACCCTATTTATTAATATCAAGTTAATACTGTATTAATGTTGAATTCTATATAACTATAAATACTGCCTAAACTTGAGGAGTATATTAAAATTTGCAACAGTATGAATTGTTTTAAATCTGGAATCAATTTTACTATAATATAGAATAGATAACAATATTCCATGGTACATGGACATTATGCTGATCCTGGATTATGGCCATATTCAAAATAATGTGCATTGAGTTAAATAGTGGAGATATACTACTTTTTATTTACAAGTGAATATTTAATACATAATTGTACACTCTTCTACATATCTACAATTGCTGACACATGTTTGAACATTGTTGGGAAAAGAGTTGACATTACCGCAACTGAGATTTGATATGGCCATTAGCACAGTGCAGCACAATGTTATTGATATTACTACTATGCCACAGCGCATTATGGGTTGATTACGGTGAGTTATGGCATTGTATGGTATGTTGAGCTACATTTTTACTATTTGCAAGATATTATGGCATCTCGTGTATGAGAGTTTCAATGTACATATATGATTTTTAATACTGATTCGGATACTGACAAGTTGGTGTTATATTAGTGCAATCATGATAGTAATCAAGATATATGCTACATTTTTGGTGTAGAATTTATTTACCTAAATATATATGCAAAACTTGACTCTTCAACCACTCCCGCAATAGCTCTCGATATACCAGTGAATAGATCTAGAATGTCAAATCTATATCACTGTCGATGGTCACTGATTAGGTTGGAAAACATATTGGACATGAAAGTAGTAGACACTCGATACATGTTCATCAACTGATGGCAGTCTGTACATACTGAACATAACTTGATTTGACTTGTGTATTAGTAGAATATGACTTTCCTGAGACAATATATATCATTCCCATGAGATTGGTACTGCAACAACTACCTGGTATCCATCACCGCTCTGCTGTGACAAGTGCAGCTTTAATATAGTCTCTGAAAATCGTGATCTGATTAATGTGAATCTGACATAGTCCATGATCATCCTGGCTATGAAAGTGCACACTGACACATCCCATTAGCAAAAAAGATTTCCATCAAGATGGAATGGTTGTGTCAGAGTGGACACGCTCCGTCAGAGCTGTCAGAGATATCCCAAAGGGGGATCACTCTGTACACAGTGTTAATAACAGGTATTATGTTGCATATTACCCTCAGATTGCAGTCTCACCATTTCTTGTCGCTCTATCGGTGTCCAATTTTAAATAAACACTCTGGCGTTGTTTCCAATCGTGACCATACATCAGAATGGGATCATTGCGTATACGTGTTCATCGGGATTGCAATGCGATGGGTGATGCAGCGAAAATCTCATCTCCCGTTCCTACTATCTGCACACAAAATGACATTCTCTCCTTATTAAGTATACGCATCATTCGAAGTCGGCAGGTTGATGTGGCTATTGCCAATCCATCACTCATTCCGTCTGTTTCCTGTGTTACTAATAATAGCGATCTCTGGAATTACATGTGCACCGCCGAAGATGTTTCCTACACTGAAAACTTGCAAAGCACCAGCTGCCGGTGCTTCTCACACTTGAACAAATTTCGAGTTCGGATCCAACTTACATGAGTTTTCAGGTATTGTGGTGATTGCCAGGGCTAATGAGTACTCAACAAAAGCTCCATCATTGTTAAGGAGGTACATGTTGAATAGTCGTTGCAGTTGCCACAGGAGATGCCCAATCAGCACGCCATAACACCTCACCAGACATTGCTTTACCCACAGCCAGTCATTCTGTCGATTCTCTCCATGCCAACTCTGGCTGCTTGTATATCGACATATCTGAGGTATGTATTTACCTTCTAAACCCTCAAGTTGAACCTTAATACCATGGTAAATACAGAGCTCTATTGTGCACAGTTGTTCATCCAATATATACATCTTGTTACAACACTTATGCTTGATTAACTGGTGCATGAATCTGTATTGTGCCACGTGGTGCATTGCGTACTGCATATTGTTGAGTAATATTCTGAAGTCTTTGATTATAGTGTGAGAATGCAGTCCATCACAGGGGTTGTGGGGTCTGATAAATTCAGGCTTTGTATATGACTGGGAGCTCAGGCTAGCAGCCACGTATGCCTTGGAAGAGAGGACATTGCAGGTGGCAGCACTGGTTTCCTGACGCTGAGTGAGGACATGGACATTGAGCTCTCTGATTTCAAGGCAGAGAATGCGATGGTGAAAGGTGAATACTTGTGGCAGGCAGTTGAGATTGTGGTTGGAGGTGTTCCAACCGTCTTTGAGGTTCGGTTTATGTGTTTGTTCATGTCTGTCGACAGAATACTGTTGTACGGCTCCATATTTATGGATCAGTTCGAACCAATAAAACATCAAGTGGATATTTGGGAAGTTGAAGTCAGCATCTAACTTCTTGGAGATATCTATCTCATGGCTGAAATAATCCCGCCAGGCTTTCTGTTCATGCTGCTTCTAGCACAGTGTCCAAGTTTCAGCATTTGTTTGCTCGTCTACCATTTGCTTCTTCACAAGTGTGGTTCACAGGGCGTTGGATTTGGGCTTCACCTTTTTGCCTGTTCACTGAAGTAAGCAACCATCTTTGAATGTGAGAAAACGACACAAGCCGTCCTCCATGTGGCTTAATATTGCATCATCATGAGATTTATATTGATCATACATATAGAATTCTTACAATACTGGTGTGCGTACAATTGCACTATTGAATATGGGACACTGAGCAGGGCTTCCACCTCATAGAGGCTGGGTTACAACTCCAAGCAGGTACTGGCTGATTTCCTTCATATCTGTCCCATTCCATTGAGAAACTTCCAAATATAACTAATTTTAGGGTGTAAGGTTGTGGTAAGCAGGCACGGATAACCAGACTGCATTGTACTTGTCGAGCTGTTTGTAAGTCTTTATGATGTGAAAAAGCCACTTCTGGAGGTGGTTGAGCATGCCGATCTGCATTGTATGGAGGAGATCGGGCTTTCAGAGGTCGTGCACAATACAAGAAGTATGTGAAAATTATGTTTAATCGTCGATGAACATGGCGCCACCAGGGTTCAACATCGGCTTGCTTGGTGTCAGCATCGCTGAGCGTGCTATAAATGTTGTGATCTCGCCACGGGTATTGCTTGTCAGTGGGGACATAGTTTCCAAGTTTGTTCTTTGGACAATGGCACCAAAAACAGACATGCTGCTCAAGATGATATAGGTCACTATACTCTGGGCACTCTGCAAGCCATGCTGTTAAAACCAGTTTGCAACCACTGAAGTTGCCATCTGCACAGAGAACGTTGGAACACCCAGTGTCAGCACGGAGCCTTTGCTAACAGGTGAGAGGCTGCAGTATCTGATGGAGTATTTTGTTCAGTACCTCTCGATTTGTTTGCCACTGCTCAGCCAGTCACATTTGAACAATATTATGGTTCATGATTGGAATTGGCAGGAGAGCGACCATTATGATGCTATGCACTGAGGGCAGATGCATCAGCCAAATGGAAATTGGTTTGGAAGCCACACGCAATCCTTCCATTCACCGCTGGCAATCTCACCAGGTCTGCTAAGTACTTCTAGATGCTTCTAGACCCCTCTAAAGAATACAGAGTGCTCGCAGACTCTGCAAGAGCATTCTCGGGTGCTCCTGTAAGCACATGCAGTTATGGAGGTGCAATCAGGATGCTACGAGATGTGACTTCTAGAATAGTCAGATTTTGGTGCAACTGAAGCCTCTGCGAAGATCTGTGGGAGACTTCGGGAGAAGCTGAGACCACTGCTCAACGCAGCGGGAGTCTTGGTGCCGTATTCTCACAGCAGCTGTCCTTACATAACTACAAGGCATTTCATCTTATCATTTTCATCTTTTTTACAGTCACAAGATTCGCTATGTCATAATATGGCATGCATTGTTTAAGTTTCTCCATATATATACATAGGGTCAATCCAGCCGCAGATGGTACTCAGGCATAATCGGAAGAGCACCAGGTTATGCCCATTGAGAACTTAGAGATGAACCTCTTGGAGGCCTTTGTAGTGAAACGATGGAGCTAGAAGGCAGAGAGCCCGCCATCAATACTCCACCGCATCTCTCAGAACATCCAAACGGAATTCATGATAAAGAACGTAGGAATCGGGTGAGAAGATATGATAATACAAGGCATTGAGAATCCAAACAATTGCATGGATCCATGAAATCTCGGACAGAGGAAATGAGACCAACAGTTGGGAAAGATAGAGTGCATATTTTCATTGTATGATAAGATGAGATGGAAATGAGATGATGTCTATCTACTCTGGGGTCTGCCAAATATATACTCCTCATCACTCAATCCACCTCCTTTATCCCTGTATCTCGGTACACTCATCATCACTCCTTGAAGATGTACTTGGAGGACGGTAATGAGCCTGTTCGGAGATGCACTTGATGGCTGGGATCGAGTGAAATTGGAAATGCCCTTGGACACTGAGAGATGGAGTCGTACTTAGATGTACTTGGAGGCCATGATAGAGTGAGTTTGTAGATGGACTTGTAGACTGAGAAATCGGGTGAACTCAGAGATACACTTGGAGGCCGTAATTGAGCGAGTATGGAGACGCACTTGGATGCCGGGATGGAGTGAACTTAGTGATGCATTTGGAGGCCGTGATTGAGCGCGTTTGGAGATGCACTTGGAGACTGAGGGATGGAGAGAACTCAGAGATGCACTTGGAAGCCGTAATTCAACGTGTTGGGAGATACAGTTGGAGGCCATGATGGATCAAGATTGGAGGAGTACTTGGAGGCTGTTGATCTTGAGGTGATTGATCTGATGGCAGTTGATCTGGAGGCGATTGATCTGAAGGCGGTCAATCTGGAGGCAGTCAATTTGGAGGTAGTGAATCTGGAGGCAGTTAATCTGGAGGTTCTAGATCAGGAGGCATGTGTGATGGAAGCTGAGACTCAATTCATCGTTTAACTCGGAATTGTGAAAATCGAGTACAACATGGTCCGCCGAGAGCTGAGAGACTGCCTGGGAGTGGGTGACAGACAATTATGGGATGATGCAATACTCAGTGTAAGCTGTACTCGGTGTATGCAGTACTTGGTGTATGCAGTACTCAGTGTATGAAGTAGTCAGTGTATGCAGTACTCAGTGTATGCAGTACTTGGTGTATGTAGTACTCAGTTTATGCAGTACTCATGTATGCAGGACTCGGTGTATGCAGTACTCGGTGTATGCAGTACTCGGTGTATGCAGTACTCGGTGTATGCAGTACTCGGTGTATGCTTTACTCGGTGGCAACTCTTGATCATAGCATGGAGAGATAGGGAGTGATGACTTAATTTCATATTCATAGACAACAGTAGAGTTGAGGATGAGAATGAGAGAAATGGAAAGAGATGGGGCAAATCATTATGAGAAACTGGGACTTGGAGAATGCCGTGTGCAAGTCAATTTACAATCCCCAATACGGCAGGTAGGAGTCGTAATCCAGCATGTAATTACACTGATACCAGGTTTTTCCTACCCAATCTGGCATGTTGTACCCCTGATTTCTCATATCCACTCGTATCCTCCTCATCGTTCTCATCTTCATCCCCCATCCCTCTCTTTCTCTTCCACACCTCTATCATCATCACAGAATACAAAGTCAAGTAATCCCTCCTTCTCTCTCCATGCCATGATCATGCGTTGACATTGAATACCACACACACCGAGTACAGCATATACTGAGCCCAGTATACATCAAGTACCGCATACACCAAGTATAGCATACACTGAGTACAGCATACATCAAGTACAGCATACACCAAGTACAGCATCCTGAATTCTCATGAGTACATGTTGACTCCTAAATGGAGCCTCAGCTTCCGGCGTGCATCCCTAGATGATTGACCACCACCGGCCAGATCAACATGAGAGCTCGAAGATAAAGTCACCTTGTCACATTCGCACGTTTGCGAGCCAACTAACCGAAGGATAGAGTCCCAGCTTCCGACGCGGCTTCCATCGACCGTCTCCAAGTCCTCATCCAATATCATTTAATTACGACGTCCAAATTCGCACGATCATGGCCTCCAAATGCATCCCCAATCTTGTGTGATTGCGGCCTCCAAGTGTATCTCCAAACTTGCTTCATTACGGCCGTCAACTTTGCACGATCATGGCCTCCAAGTGAAACCCCACAATCGTTCGATCACAATCCCGGAGTGCATCTCTAAGGTCACTTGTTCACAGCCTCCATGTGTCTCTCCATACTCGCTCGATTACGATCTCGGAGTGCATGTTCAAGTTCAATCAATTACTGCCTTCAAGTGCATCTCCAGACTTGCTCGATCACTATCTCGGAGTGCACCTCCAAGTTCACTAGATCACGGTCTCCAAGTGTATCTCGAAATATTCTTTATCACTGCCTCCAAGTGTATCTCGAAATATGCGTCATCACTGCCTCCAAGTGTATCTCGAAATATGCTTCATCACTGCCTCCAAGTGTATCACCAAACTCGCTCGATCACCATTTCGGAGTATATATCTGCGTTCACTGCATCGTGATATTCTGGCGCACCTAGAATTACTCTCAAGCACCGCCTGCAGCATGTCCAGATATACTGTGTGTAGATAGGTAGCTCTATAGATAGATAGATGAGAATACAAACTGAATCCATGAGTTTTAATAATCGTTGAACGATAAGTAGTTATGATTTCCAGGCGCACTAGTAGCATTCCCAAAGAACATGTCGTTTTTCCCAGACTGCTTTACAGTGATTTGAGGTGCTCCCAGGTGCTTCCAGGCTTGTCGTCAGCGCTACCAGACCTGTTGTTGGCACTCCCAGACATGTTGTTGGCGCTCCCAGACTTGTCGTTGGCACTCCCAGGGTTGTAACCAGCGCTTCCAGGTTTGTCGTCAACGCTCCCGGACATGTCGCCAGCTCTCTCAGGTGCCTCTGGGAGCACTGATAGTTTTCTCTGGTGCTTCAAGGTGTTCGCAAACTTATTATAATCACTCCCATGGTACTGCTATACGAGTCATCAGAGACAACAGTTCCTCTGAAGGCCTACCAGATTGCCCTCCTAGGGTCTGATACTATCCTGAAATTGATGCATCTAAGTTTAAACTCCATATCCTCTCAGACATTCGTGGAGGCTTCCAGAGACTTAAATACATTTTGCTGATGTGGCAGATCATCGAAGACAGATTACAAATTGTCATATATTTAGGCAAGTCTGTCTTGTCACCAGTAGAATTCACAAGATGTGTTCCGTTGGACATCAAGATCAAGGGAACCAATGCATCCCACACTCATAGCATTGACTTAATGTCGATTTGCACATTATTATCCTCGAGTCTCTCTCCTTACCTGTTTCTCCAACCACCAGTCCGCAGTGTGCGTTTTGGAATAGAGGTGTTTCGGTGGTGTATCGCTGTTAAAGCATTTCTGAGGGGCGTAAATGTGATGCCCAGCATAGGCTGGCTGCCGCATCCACCATGAAATGCTTTTGATGATGTCTCAACTCCAGAATTTGATACAGGGTTGGTGATTGTCATTCCATCTCATATCCTCGAGAGTGTGCACTTCCCACTCCCAGTGAGCCTGATCATCTGGGGTGATAGCCCTGAGCTTCTGGACACCATTCCAGTTTATGAAGCTTGGGAAACACAGAGCGGTGTTTGCCTCCTTCAACAAGTTTTCATAGTTCCTCTTCATTACCCTCTTCTGGATCCCACACTGAATATATATGTACTCTTCATGCATCACAAATGGGTTGTAGTGATTGTGTTGGAGGTGTATCTCAAGGACACTCTGAGTGTCACGTTCGCATGGCCCGGCGATGTAATTTGCTCAGCGTGGTGCTGAGGTTGTTGTATGTTTCCAACTGCAGCAGTGGAGATGGCGGTGGTTGAGACTCCAAGTCTGCAATGTTTTTGATGTATCCGACATACGGAAACACATCCAAGTCTTGGACTGAATCTTTGTTAGCATTGAATTCACCCTGCTGAGAAAGTTCAACGTGTCGGAGAGCACTGCAAATAGTCAGATTCTGCTGCCGTGTGAGTTGAAGGTGTTCAGTACAGTGTAATTTGATATGTTTAAGTCACCAGCTGCCTGAGGTGAACTTCTTTCCCCATGAATATTAGGGGCAATGGAATGGGGTCGTCTCAGGCAGTGTCAGAGACACGTGAGGGGTGGTGTATACTCGGTAGAAAGGGAAGAAAGTTGGTGATGGGCTTGAGCAGCCTGGTATGGGTGTAAGCTCATGATACATTCAGTGAACTTCAGAGATTTATTCAGCTTCACCACCATCACAACCAGGATTTTTACATGCCAGGAGTTGGAAATACACTGCATGTGCATTGACCCAAAAAACTATTAATAAAACAAAACCAATACAGAACCCGGACATAAAATTTACCCTGAGCAATCCAAAAACTTCACAATACATGTAATTATCAAGGCCTGAGATAAATAAATTAGAATAAATAAAATGAACATGATTTGAACCCAGCCATAACCTCAATGCAACAACCATTGCCTCAGCTGCAACGCGAGGTCTGGTTCACTCACTTACTGAGCCAACTGGATGCGTCTCAGGTAGAGGGACATTGGGGTGTGGGACACTGGGGAGATGCACACAGGGGAGACTGTCACTACATGCCGATTTGCTGAGGAGCTGCTGATTCACATACACATCTGAGGTGTTTCCGACTGCAGTTGCTTCTCGCAGAGTTGGGACTGTCAGGCGAAGTTTCTGCGGAGTCAGAAGCACCTAAAACTCCAGCCCACCAAGGGGATGAGTCTCTGGAATTAAGGGTTGTGGGAGAGGCTCCAGGGTGTGGCGGTGTGGTGCAGGAGCCAGAGGTTGTGGTGGTGGGGTATGTCTGTGCATCTCCTAGCCTAGCTCAGGTAGCATGACTGGCCGTTCCTCAACTGTGGTAAATACATCGTCCGCTGATGTATTTTCACTCTCTCCCTGGCCATCAGACCAACGTTATTTGCCATCATCCTCATTCTCATCCTCCTCCTTATTCCTATTCTCTTCATCCTCATCTTCCTCCTCTTCATCTTTCTCCTCTTCACGTTCTTCTTCTTCATGTTCCTTCTCATCATCGTCACTGTCCCTTCAGTTATCCACATCCCGGTCGAAATCCACCCTGTACGTTACATCCAAATCATCATCCATGTGCATATCCACAACACAATCATGTCCTTAGTCATATTCACCATCCGACACCTGAGTAGGTTCAGAATCATCATTTCAGGAAATCGACACAGTGGGCGATGCTTCGGGCTCTTAGTATACCCACTCTAGTTAGCCCTCCCTGTCTGAGTCTGCCCTATACAAATCCTTCTGCAACTGCAAAGCAACAGCCCAAGAGATATCATCTCCCCCTGTGGTTTGTTCAATCATACCTTTCCTTTTACTGTGTCCCTTCCCCTTCCCCTTCCCTTTCTCCATTGCCTTCCCCTCCCCCTTCCCTTTGCCCTTCCCTTCCCCCTTCCCATCCTTGGTACCATTCCCTTTCCCAAACCCCTTCCCACCACCCTGCCTCTCCTCCTCACCCTCGCCATTGTTATCGTCATTGTCATTGGCAGGACAGCTCCTTTCACCGCTTGGTGCTGCACGATCTGCGCACTTCTTATCATCATCGTCGTCTTCGATAATCTCATCCCAATTCAGTGGTCTAACAGCCAGCAAGTTGCCTAGCTTGTACTGCCGGCAGCTTGGCGGCTCAATCGTTGCCCTGAGATTGTTGGTGCCATATCAAGAGAAATGAGCCCCAGTGCGTTGAACTTTCTCCGAACTGGTTGTCTGCGGATTGGAGTGATTGACTTGATACCCAGAGGCACGGGGGTTGTCCCACCTCCAATTGTTCATGTCGTCGCTGGTTTTGTCAAATATTTGCCCGATAAATAAACAGAAGGCCACCCACCAATCTGGAAACGGCGACCAGCTGCACCTGCAATGTGGCCATATTTGATGGAATTGTGAAAAATGGCGAGTCGTGACTGGATCAAGCAAGATTATATCATTAAAGAGATCCCATGCCGTCTCAGCCTTGATGTGGCAAACAATGTATATCCATATGAGTGCATGGATATGTTCTGAGATGGATCTCTTAATGTGGTCCCAATCTATTGACAGGCATTGATTTATACCCAATGTCGACATTATTGCTCTAGCCGTTGCCTTCTCCATGTGTTTGGGGTTCCCCATCGGTGCCATCGCTGTGAGTGGAAAATGAATCTACATCTGCGGCATTAGCACTATGATACAGTTGCATGTGGTAGACGGAAGCCCAGTGGGAATGTACAAAGTTGTGTAGATTATCGTGTGTGTTATGGAATGAGAGCTGTTGTATTGTGCAAGTCATGTAATGTCAAGATAGTTTAGCATGCTGGCGGTGTGTTTAATACTGGAGGTAAAGAGAATGGAGGTGTAGGCAGGAAGACGGGATATATATAGTCAAGTTCTTGCAATTTCTTGGTTAACTTGTTTTCTTGGTTCATGAACACAGAATGGCCCAACCTTCATTTTACTCAACCACTAGCCACCTCATAAATGAGAAGCTGACAGATCACATTTTATACATACGGAGAGGAAGGTTTATGACGCTGGGTATTGCTTTTGAATTACAGCCCACTTTTACCACTCAGACATGGTACATCTCAGAGTAAACTGAGTTGCTCTCAGGTTGTTCCAACTGTGCAACCATCCAACATGGTTACCAACATGCCTAGTGGTGGAAAAGACACATGCAACAGATATCATAGAATGGAGATTATGTCAGTGTTCACTTTGCAATCCATTCAGCTCAGCCAAAGGGGGACTTCCACCGGCAAGCTGAAGATATACAGAATCAATAGTTCGAAGTATTATTCCAAGTCCAGGTGCAGTACTATGATAACCACAACAAGAATGCATAAATGCCCTTCAAGTGGTGCAAATAGACCCTCGGACTTTGCTGTAACAGTGAATATCAATGCTGAGTTTCATGTAATGGCAGTTAGTCCCATAATTGAATGCTTTGCAAAGGATTTTGTCCACGGTTATTCACACAGTATGGAGTTTTGCGCGACCTAAACCAGAACTCCCTTTTGTTTCAAATCCCTCACATGGTTGCTTTAATAGGAGTCTACCTCGCCTGCTGTTGCTGATTCATACAGAGTACATTATTGGTACATTGTTTACGCCCAACATCAATATTGGACTATATTTTCCTAAATCCATTACCCTGACATGACTCCAGTTGTACGAAATGTTCAAAGTCTTGCTAATTGTCAGAATCAACAAACTCATGGGCATTTGGGGAATTATCAACTTCCCCCTGCTAAGAGATGCATTTCCATACTGACTGGCCAGAGAGATTTCTCTGACAGAGGAAGTTCCGTAGCCTCTATAATCTGAGGTGAGAACACCACCCTGTCATCTTCACTGAACAATTCTCGCCTTGCAGATATCCCTCTATGCATCACGTCCACCTGCTCTGCTACACAGCGACGGTCAATCAATACTCCAACCGCCACCCTGGGTACAAGCAGTCATAGCACATCAGTAGCCAGAGGAACCTCACAGGCAGACTCAATGCATCCCGTTGTATCTAGCCCTGCGTCCTACAATGCTAGCACTCCCACTCCTCTCAGTAGTCTTGGAAACCTGCCTACCGCCATCTCTAATCCAGTGGGCCACACAATCAAGACAAATCCACCGTGACTGCGAGATTCAGACACGAATCAGAGGCACCGGCAGTGGCAATCGTAACCACAGGCAGTGTCTACACCTCAATGAGTGGTTTCGGGCAGTAGCAGTATCCATCAAGTTGGTCACTGAGACATGATGTGTCTTGTATTCGTAACCATCAGACTCATGGAGCTCTGCATGTGGAACAGACGGCCATTGATGAGTACAAGCAACATGGAGACGGTAAGTTATGAAAGGCGATGCATTGTGAAAGTATTAGCTAATGCTGCACACTGGCAGATGATAGAGACGTACTGGAACACTGCCATGCAGCAAATCAACATTTGGTCTATAGCATTTGAGCCATGCACAAAGGAGATCTTCAAGGAGATATGCTAAAGCAATGGCCCACATTGGATATTCCATGCTCAAACTGGTACCATATTCAAGCACAAGTTGCTAAGATTGAATCCTATATTATTCACTCAGCAAGGGTCAATTTAGTGTTGCTTTATGATCTCCACCACTTTGTATCTGGCCCAGAGCCTTTGGATTTCAGTGATTCACTGCTGGCAGACAATCAGTATGTTTTCCTGTAGCAGAGCATGTGGAAGGTGGTGTATGCAGTCCAAATCCAATGCAGACAGAGTTGAAAGCCGCCAACAAATGGCCACCATCCACTCTACGTCCTGGCAGAAGTAATGTCGTGGTATATCTACGTAACATTTCATCATCGGGCAGACATAAGCGGTAAGTTTTCTGATGGATTATGTAATTCCATGATTGACCACAAGGATGGTCATATACCCTCGCCACTGATCATTTTGAACTGTACCAAGTTGGGCCATGCTCTCCAGGACTGGCTAAAGAACAACAGTGTTCATCGGAAAGCTTCCAAGTCAAAGCTGAACGTAGACAAACCTGATCTCTTGAACTACTTCAACTCCATGAATGAGGGTGGTAAGAACACGTCCTGCTGCAGTGCAATGGGTCCCAAGTTAATATGCTTGGCTGGCATTGCAGACAAGTACATAGTTTTGATGAATACCTGGAATACACTACCGGAGAGCTATGAACAGAGGGTGAATACAAGCACTCTTGCTACACTCAAGCATCAGATCCAACAGGCGGAGAACACAATGCCTGCCATGGTCACCAGCATGGAAGGAGGGCGTGTTAACAATGCCATAGTTCTTCACTATTTGACCTCTGAAGTGGCGCTTGAGGAGCCTCAAATCGGAAGCAATAACGGAAACATCCTAATAGGCAACAACTGCACGGATGACAAACTGCATTTCAGCATGCCAGGGGGCAGCTGGCATTACGAAGAGGTATGGGACAAAAGTGACACACCCGATGCCATCCCCACCATAATCCAAACACAATGGGCCCCGACTGAACTATGGAGGTTTGACCTGGGAACCAGTGATGTCGATGGGTACTTGGCAGAGAATAGTGACCATGTGGATGCGGATAATGATAAAGAAGAATCGGAAGCCGATGTTAGATCTACTTAGCATGTGGAGGACTGAGGGTGTAGTTGGTCTGATGTGGAAACAAGTGATGTCGATGGGTATGAAGACGAGGATGGCGATGATTTGGATGCAGATGAGGAGAAATAATCATCGCAAGCTGATGATGGATCAACCCAGAATGTGGAGGACTGAGGGCATAGTACTGAAGAGTGTGAAGATTGGACAGTATATTTCAGATCTGTAAAATACAATAATGGCGAAGCAAATTTAGTGGCCAGCGATGTAACAGAAGCGAAGACTGTATTGAAATAATTGACAAGATTTCAATGATAAACATATATGAGGAGAGTGCGGCATCTAATATATAGTAATAGCAGAGAGGTATAATGTGGCACTCAGCATGAGAAAGGCACAAACATTGCCAGGCATTTTGTAAACAGCTACAGAATATCTGCAGCCCCTACGATGAGTGTAAGATGCATGTTGTTCTGATGTGGCGTATACATCACCACATTCCGGGCGCAATGTCAAGGAAGTATGAATGCAATCTGACCTGCCGCCTGGGCAACAGGATGCGTGCAATTCTCTGTCAGAGGGTAAGAGGTTCCATTAGAGCCGTCAGAGCCATCTGGAACCACCAGGTGTTTCTGATGGAAACTAGGATTGTTGCTAATGTCTCTGACAATTCCGTCTCTGATAAGTGTGGCTCTAACAAGTGCAGCTCTGACAAGGTCTCTGAAATGGTATCTGACAAGGTTCCTGACAATCCTGGCTCTGATACACATGGCTCTGACATGTACACTCTAACATGATCTGACAATTCTAGCTGGAATAAATGTGATTGACAAGTGCGACTCTGACATGGCCTCTGGCTCTGCTTGGCTCTGACATGGTGCCAAAGGTGGCGCCAGATCACAGGCATGCCTGTTGAGATCACTAGATCCCATCGATCTAGTATATCATGTAATGTGATTCCAACGATGTGTACTGGTTGAGTTAGTATTAGTTATCTTTGTTGCTCAGAACATGTTGTACCTGTAAAAGAACCGATGAATCATCCAGAATACATCATGCCCTTTGCAGTGCATTTCGACACATCCTAATTGCTTGGGTTCTGTTTTGCTTTAGAGACGATGGATACTCCAAATCCTCTACAAACCATTGGTCATGATGAAACATCCACCATATCACACTCCCATTAGTATTGGCTACCCCCTGTATGGATTGTATTGCTAAAATGAAAAGCATATAACAGTTTGGCAGCGCAATATCCTTGTTGACATACCCATCTATTGTTTGATAGTACTTGATCTCCTTGAATCGAAATATTGTCGAATTCATTGCCATGTCTGCACCACATCTCCATACACCTTGCCGTTTGAACTATAACTGTATCTGGATAATTGTGCTGCTGTGTAGTGACTGTGACACTATTTGCTCAGTAAATCTTGTGACAGAGAATCGACAGATACAAGGGATCCAGAGGTCTGTCGATCTAAACATGCCGTGGGTAAAGGCTTGCAATGTTGACAAAATGAATGTCAGAACAGCAACAAACTCTGATATGCTGATACCCTCTAGAAATGTCAGAGTTGCAATCGTGTTGCATTTGCTCATCACTCTGTTTACACGAGGTATCAAACCAGGTGATAATTTGTTGGATCCTAGAAAAGCTTTCTGCACAGATCTGCCTTCCGTGAAAGGCGATGTGAATTAACAATATGGAGTAGAATACTGACTTTTGACTTGGTATGAAAGATGCATCTTTCCCATTGTAACATCTACGGAATATAGTTAACCTTGTTGGAAGAATGGTCGCCATCCTTGATGAGGTTTTTGTGAGCAGCATCAGATATTTCAGTGTCACTGTTATCAGCAGAGCCCATTTCCCTAATACATTCCATATAGTGGAGAAGGGAATGAATTTTGGGTATATTGCTTATACTGTAGCTCTTGCAGTATGGTAGGAAGAGATGGATATTGCTGCCAATGCCACTAAGCGCATCCTGTAGGTACTTGAGGGTGGTTTTGGTATGTTAGCGGTATCTGGCACTGAATATGATGTTGGTGACAGATTAGAGGAGCTTGAAGTGATCAGGATGCCCTTTCAGATGTGGGGCAAGTGCCGCAAGCCAGATCTTCATCATGTCCTTGTACTCGGCACTGATCCATTGCTTCACATGGGTAACTGAGTCACTGAACTGGTGTATGTCAGAGAAGCAAATGATTATAGAAAATTATTCATCTATTATGTCCAAACCCTTTTCCTGGCTGTAGATATCTTTCAGACCACTAATAATGCAATTCCAGGTGCGATCTTCAAATGAGCCCATCAGTAACCGGTGCAACTGGTCTACATTCATTCAACGATATATATTACAACCTGCATGGGTATTAGCGACATTGGAACAGTCTGCAAACTTCCCTAGCCCTGCCTCCACAACAGCAATTGTTCACAAACGAAGGTACCATTGGCGGTGGCAGCGCATGGATGTGTGGGGGAAGTGGGGCATGTTATCCGGGAATATCTCACATGGAGGGCACCAACTAGGTTTCACTATAGTTATTGTGCACTGCTGTGGGTAGTTTGCAAGGAATGATGTAACTCAGGGAAATATGTGGCAAGTGCGACTGTATGCAGATAGAACCGCTCATCCACTCATCGTTGGCCCCTCTAGAGTGCATAATATTGTTGGTATAGATTTAGAATACGCGAACCTATCGGTGTGAGTATCTGGTATGTTTGCGCATTTTGGTAAAAGACCCATTGGTATTAACCTGCTTGTATGAATTGAAATTCTCTTCTGTTGAGGGAGGTTGTCGATACTGACCTAATCCAGCCAGGTTGTTTTGTCGCTGCTCAGCATAGAGAGCATAGTTTTGTCCTGGCCGAGTATAACAAGTACAAACTGTTGATCCATATGGCAACAATTCCTAGGATGTGTTAGTAATCAGTAATGAGGATCTAAAATCTTGACAAATCCAGTCAGCACGGGAGATGACACTGTTGATATGCTCCCCACTCTGACACAATGTAACTGACACACCATCTGGAACACACTGTCTGAAACGCTCTCTCCAACAGTACAACTCTGACACACTGTGACATGCTCTTGGACAAGCTCTTTGACATGATCTCTCTGATCCGATCACTCTGAAATGATCTCTCATACATGATCTCTCTGATTGAATCCCTCTGAGATTATCTCTCCAACTTGATTTCTTAGACACGATTTCATGGACAGGCTCTCTCTTACACAATGTCTCTGACATGATCTCTCTGATACGCTTCCTCTTACGTTCTCTCTCTCGCATGATCTTCCTGATATGATCTCTCTGCCATGATCTCTCTGACATGATCTCTCTGGCATGCACTATCTGATACTCTAACTCACACAAACAGAATGAACATCTGACAAGAAACAGTCTCTCTGACAATACAAGGAAAGTTGCCAGCATTTTCCACTACCAAACACTGGTCCACAGCTCAGTGTGAAGACATTTGCCACTGGAATCCATTTGTTTGAACGGCGTGTACGAGAGATAGTCCATATACACACGATGTCCTGGGATATGTCGTAAAGCTGCATTAGGGTTCTGATACCCGAACAGAGTAGCATTTCCTACAATATTTTCGGATTTCTCCACCTATCTGCATCCCAGTCCTTGCATTCATCAGTAAAAAAAATCTCTGACTGAGTGGAATGACTCTGTCAGAGTGGACACAGTCCATCAGAGCCGTCAGAGAAATCCTGCTGGTGGCTTACACTGTGCATGGCATTAATCCCACGCATCGCATTGCATATCGCCCTCCCATTGCAGTGTCACCATATCCTCTCCCTCTGTTGGTCTCCTATTGCAAATGAGCACTCTGGTGTTGTGGCCAACCGTGACCATACGTTGGAATGGATTCATTGGGTATGCGCTTGCATGCGGATGGCAATACGATAGGTGACGCTGCGAAAACCTCTGCTCAGGTTTCTCCTACCTGCACGCAAAATGCAATTCTCTCTCTACTGATTATACCCGTTATTCTAAGTCACCAGATCCATGGTCTATTGACAATTTATTGCTTGTTCCGTCTGTCTCCTGTCTTATTCCGTGTAGCTATGTCTGGAATTACATGTGTGCAGCTGAATATGTTTTCCATGCTGAGGACTTGCAACTTAACGGCTGCCGGTGCTTTTCTCATGTGCACATATTTCGAGACGGGATCCATGTTGCCATTGTTTTCAGGTATTGTGGTTAGCACTAGGGCTAACCAGTACTAAATGAAAGCTCCATCATTGTTCCGGAGCTTGATTTTGAATACTCATTGCAGTTGCCATGCGAGACGACCATTCAGCGCACCATAACACCTCTCAGGGCGCTGCTTTATCCACACTCATTCATTCCATCGGTCCCCTCTGCGCCAGCTCTGGCTTCCTGTGCATTGACAAATCTGAGATATACGTTGCACCATATAAACCCTCAACTTGAACTTCAAGACCATGGTAAATACAGAGCTCCATTGAGTGCAGTTGTTCAGCAGATATATACATTTTGTTACAACTTGTATGCTGGAGAAACTCTGGCATGCAGTTGAAACTATTCACGGGGTGCGTTGTATCTTATGTATTGTAGAGTAAAGCTGTGAAGCCTTTGATCATAGCGTCAGTATGCTTTACATCACAGCAGTTCTGGGGTCCCATCAATTCAGGCTGCCCATATGACTGGGAGCTCAAGGGGGCAGGGAGATGAGCACCAGAAGGCAGGACTTTGCAGGCAGTAGCGCTGTTCTCCTAATGCAGAGTGATGGCTTGGAGATTTAGCTCTCTGATTTCGAAGCAGCGAATGTGACGCTGAGTGGTGCTATCTTGTGGCAGGTAGTCACGACTATAATTGGAGGAGTTCCAATCGTCCTTGAGGTTTGTATTATGTGCTGGTTCATGTCTCTTGGCAGAATTCTGTTGGAAAGATCTGTACGTACGAATCTGTTCAACCCAGTTAGACATCATCTGGATCTTTGGAAAGTTGAAGTTGGCATCTAACTCCTTGGAAACATCTATCTTGTGGCTGATATAATCCCGTGAGGGGTTTATTTTGTGCCGCTTCTTGGATGGCGTTGAAGATTCATCATTTGTTCCTTTGCCTACCTATGGCTTCTTCACAAGGTCTATTCGCAGGGTATTAGCATTGGCCTTCCCATTGTTGCCAGCTTGCCTGAGTAAGAAAACATCTTTGCAGGTGTGAAAACGAATCATGGCATCTTCAATGTAGCTCAATGTTTGATCATACAGAGATTAATATCGTGTATATATACAGCATTCTAACAATGCCTGTGTGCACTCAATTGTATGATTGAATATGGGACACTGAGCGGGATTTCTCCCTTGTAGAGACTGAGCCACAACTCCAAGCAGGTACCGGTACATTTCCCTCATCTCCTTCCCATTCCATTGAGAAACTTCCTCATTGGACTTCGCAGTTGGGGTGAGGTCATGGTCAGTAGGCACAGATAGCCATATTGCATTGTACATGCCGAGCTGTTCATGCGTCTTCATGAAGCAGAAAATCCACTTCTGGAGATGGTGAGGCATGCTAATCTCCTTTGGATGCAGGAGGTTGGGCTTAGGAAGGTTGTTCACGATACAGGGAATATGTCGAAACACTTTGAATCCTTGGTGAACATCGCGCCACAATAGTTTCGCATCAGCCAGGTTGGTGTTGGCATCGCTGAGCGTTCGATCCTGGTTGTGATACCTCCGGGGGTATTACTTGTCAGGAGGGACATAATTTCCGAGTTTGTTCTTGGGACACTCGCACCAAAAACAGAAGAGCCGCTCGAGATGAAGTAGGTCGCTATACTCAGGGCAATATGCAAGCCATGTTGCTGAAGCTGGTTTGCAAAGCCTGAAGTTGCCATCTGCACAGAGAATGTTGTAACACCCACACTTGGCGCTGGGATTGTGTTTAGAGATGAGAGGCCGGAGTACCTGCCGGAGTACCTTGTTCAGCACATCTCTGTTAGTTTGCCAGTGCTCATCCAGGTGGTTGTGAGGAATATTGCAGTTCTTGATCGGAACAAGCAGGACAGCGATTATTACGACACTGTGCGTTGAGCGTATCTGGCAGATCTTTGAAGATAGATTGCCAGTTGTCATATATCCAGGCCACTCTTTCTTGTTGCCAGCAAAATTGAAGAGATGTATTCTGTCAGACATCCAAATGAAAGGAACCAGTAGATCCCCCACTCACAGTGTGGACTTAATGTATGTTAGCACAGCAACATCGTCAGGTATTTCTCCTTACCTGTGTCTCCCCCCACCAGTCCGCAGAGTGCATTAGGTATAGAGAGGTTTTCGTGGCGGATTGCTGTTAAAGCAACGCTGAGGGGCCTAATCATGATTCTCGGTGGAGGCTGGCTGCCACATCAACCATATTGTGCTTTTGATGATGTCTTGACTCCAGTATTTGATATGGCATTGGTCATTGTCATTCCATTTCCTATCCTTGTGAGTGTGTTGTTTCCACTCCACAAGTGCCTGATCATCCGGCATGTTTGTCTCGACCTTCTGGATGCCATCCCCGTTTTGGAAGCTTGGGACAGGCTGAGGGGTGTTTTCTTCCTTCAGCAAGTTGTCATTGTATGTCTTCATGCCCTTCTCCTTGATCCCACAGAGGATATATTTGTACTCTTCATGTGTCGTAAACGGGTAGTAGGAATTGTTTTGCACATTTGTTTCAAGGCAACCCTGAGCGTCACATTCCCATAGCTCAGAAACGTAATTGCTCCTTGGAGCACCGGCGCCGGGATCTGACCCAGTCTTCAACAGAGGTGGTGGTGGTGGTGGTGGTGGTGGTGGTGGTGGTGGTGGTGGTGGTGGTGGTGGTGGTGGTGGTGGTGGTGGTGGTGGTGGTGGTGGTGGTGGTGGTGGTGGTGGTGGTGGTGGTGGTGGTAGTGGTGGTGGAGACTGCAAGTCTGCGATGTCTTGAATATTTTCGGCAGTAGGGAAACAAAGTCTTCAACTGAATCTTTGTTCACATTAAATTCACTATGCTGTGTGGTTTCAACGCGTCGGGATGCGCTGCAAACAGGCAGATCCCTCTGGTGTGCAACATGAAGGTGTTTAGGATGGTGTAATTTGATATGTTTATGTCACCAGCTGTCAGAGGTGAACATCTTTCAGCATGAAAACTCAGGGCAACAAAAAGCGGTAATCTCTGGCATTGTCGACGACACCCAAGGAGTGTAGTACTGACCGTAGCAAGGGAAGAAAGTTGGTACTGGGCCTTGGCTGTCTGGTGTGGGTATAAGCTCACAATACTTTCAGCTTCATTGAGCATCAACACTATCACAAGGAGGTTCCTTGCATTCCAGGAGTTGCAAAAATACTACATGCGTGATGTGCCGTAAATACTATGAATGAAATATAAACCGCGAGTGATCCAAAACCTCACAACGCGTGTAATAATCAATGCCTGAGATAAATACATTAGAACAAAGGAAATTAACAAGCCCACACCCCACTACCCAAACGAGCCGGAATACAGAAAACCCGAAGCGAACAAAACACCTCTACACCTGCCTCGATCAGTACCTGAGATGATTAGATTATGGCATAGGGAACTCACAAGACAAGAACCTGACCGTAACCTGAATACACGCCTCCTCTACAAAGCCAAGACTTGTTTACTCCTCGCCTACAGACCCAACCTGGAGCACCTCTGCGAGAGGGACATTCGGAAGAGGGACATTGAGGACAGGGACACCAGGGCGAGAGACATTGCGGACATCCGGGGGCCTTTGGCACCTGCTGATTCACACAGTAGCTGCTGAACTACATCACTATCCGAGGTGTTTCCGGCAGCCCCATCTTCTCGCAGAGTTGGCGCCACTGGGCGAGGTTTTTGCATTGTTACGGGCCCCAAAAACCCTCGCCCACTGAGGGCATGAGTCTCTGGAGTCTGTAGTCATGGGCCTGGCTCGGGGGTTTATGGCCCAGGGGCAGGTGCTGGAGGTTGTTGCGATAGGGTATACTGGTGCATTTCCTGGCCTTGTTCAGGTAACACGGTTGGCTGATCGTCTACTATGGTATCTCCACCGTTGGCCGATGTATTTACCATCTCTCCCTTGCCAATTGTCCGAGGTTCTTTGCCATTTCTCTTATTCTCATTCTCATTCTCATTCTCATTCTCATTCTCATTCTCATTCTCATTCTCATTCTCCTCCTCCTCCTCCTCCTCCTCCTCCTCCTTCTCCTCCTTCTCCTCCTCCTCCTTCTCCTCCTTCTCCTCCTCCTCCTCCTCCTCTTCCTTCTCCTCCTCCTCCTCCTCCTCCTCCTCATCTTCCTCCTCTTCATCATCCTCCACTTCATCTTCCTCCACTTCATCGTCACCATCCCTTTCCATATCCACATCACCGTCTAAATCAACATAGTATGGTGCCTCCACAACATCCTCCAATGCCCATACCCACAGTAGAATCATGTTCTGAGTCAGATTGGCCGTCTGACTGCTCGGTAGAGTCGGTATCATCATCTGAGCACATTGACACGATGGGAGCAGCTTCTGCCTCTTGATATACCCACTCTAGTTAGCCCTCCGTGTCCCATTCTCCTTGCTCCCTGTAGTCTTTCCACAGATGTGAAAGCTTTTTCCCCCTGGGGTTTGCATAACAATACCGTTCCCATTCCTGTTCCCGTTTGTGTTCCCGTTCCTGTTCCCGTTTGTGTTCCCGTTTGCGTTCCCGTTTGCGTTCCCGTTTGCGTTCCCGTTTGCGTTCCCGTTTGCGTTCCCGTTCCTGTTTGCGTTCCCGTTCCTGTTTGCGTTCCCGTTCCTGTTTGAGTTCCCGTTCCTGTTTGCGTTCCCGTTCCTGTTTGCGTTCCCGTTCCTGTTTGAGTTCCCGTTCCTGTTTGCGTTCCCATTCCTGTTTGCGTTCCCATTCCGGTTTGCGTTCCGGTTCCTGTTTGCGTTCCGGTTCCTGTTTGCGTTCCGGTTCCTGTTTGCGTTCCCGTTCCTGTTGGCGTTCCCGTTCCGGTTTGCGTTCCTGTTCCTGTTTGCATTCCCGTTCCCATTTGCGTTCCCGTTTCTGTTTGCATTCCCATTTGCATTCCCGTTCCTGTTCCCGTTCCCGTTCCCGTTCCCGTTCCCGTTCCCGTTCCCGTTCCCGTTCCCGTTCCCGTTCCCGTTCCCGTTCCCGTTCCCGTTCCCGTTCCCGTTTCTGTTTCTGTTCCTGTTCCCGTTCTGCTTTCCTTCCTGCATTGCATTTCCCTTCCCCTTCCCATCCAGAGTCTCTTTCCATGTCCCCTTCCTAACCTTTGCTCCCTTCGTTTTCCCAGTTCTTTTCTCACTGCCCTGCGTGTCCTCCTCATCCTTGCCATCATCATTGTCATTGTTATCGCCTGGACCCCTCCTTGCACTGCTCGGCACTCTGGGATCCGCGCAGTTTTCATCATCATCATCCTCGTCAATTTTCTACTCCAAATTCAGCAGCTCAACCGCCAGGCAGTCGCCTGGTTTGTATGGCCGGCAGCTAGGCGGCTCAATCTTTGCCCTTGGATTATCGCTACTATACAAAGCGAAATGCTTGCCTGTGCATTTAACATTTCCCGAGCTGCTTATCTGGGGTTTGGTGAAATCAACATGATTCCCAAGGGCACGGGGGTTGTCCCACCTCCAATTGTTCATTTGGTAGCAGGTTTTGTCGAACGTTTGCCCACAATATGAGCTGAAGGCAGCCCACCACTCTCGAACAGGCGAATACCTGCTCCTGCGGTACAGCCGCATCAGCTGGAATTGTGAATAGTGGGAAGTCGTGACTGGATCAAGCATAATTATATGATAAATGAGGTCCCATGCCCTCTCATCCTTGACCCCATGAATATTGTATATCTGTATGAGTCCACAGCTGTGTTCCCAGATGAATCCCTTTATATGGTCCTGATTCAATGTCAGGCGTTGATTTATGCCCAATGTTGGCATGTTTACCCTTGCCTTCCCCTTTTCTTTCATCAGCAAACTGTATTTTAGTCACTGGAAGCCTCCAGCAGTGTCTGAGAGGATATGGAGTGTAAACTTGGAAGCGTCAATTTCAGGAGAGTATCAGACCCTAGGAGAGCATTCCGGTGCACCTTGGGAGTAACTGGGATCTCTGATGACAGGTATAGAAGTACCATGGGAGTGATTGTGATACATTTGGGAATCTGTGAGAGTGGCGGAGATAATTTTGCGTGCACCTGGGAGTGTTGCTGAACCAACGCGGGAATCACAAGTAAACTCCGAGAATTGCCTGGGTGCTTATGGAGATTCATTCAGAGGACTGCAGGTGTGATCTGAGAATCACCGGATGTACACAAGCAATCAATTTCCCTCAACGCCGAACATGATGCACGGAGTATTCTTCATTATCACTTCTGTATCATACTAGCTATGATCTTCTTCAACATTGTATGTTTTACCTTGCTATTTGAAGGAACTGAAGAAAAAGGGGAGCAACCACCAACGAAAAGAGGAGGGCCAAGATGGGGAGTGCTGGGTGGAAAAGCGGAGTACACAGAAGGTGTTGAAGGAGCACAGAATGAAAATGAGCGCCAAATCTAGGCTGAGGAGCAGAGGCAGGGATTGAGGAGTGCCAAATGTATGCTGCGGAGCTGCGACTGGGATTGAGGAGCGTCTAATCTAGGCAGAGAAGTGCTGATGGGGATTGGGGAGCACACATACTAGCGGAGGTGCACTGAAAGGAGAAGGGGTGTGGAGTAATGAGTGTGGAATCCACAACAGAAGCGATCATGTGGACCGAGGTGCACTGGTGGGAATCGAGTGCGCAATGACAAAGAACAGTGGTGTTCTAGGCTGAAAAGTGCCAATGGGAATTGAGGAGCGCCAATCCTCGCGGAATTGCACTGCTGAGGGGAGGGGGGGGGGGGGGTACCATGCGGCGCACTGTGTGATTGATAAGTGCAGTGACGTCCGTCGTAAAATTTACTGCAGGGGATGGACACAATGTCCCTTGAGATTCATCTTGAGAAAACATTACTGTGGACCTCTTTCCACTGGCATATTCAGACAGCGCACATAGAATAGCTGCAGCTGTTAGGGCTAAAGTCTGCAGGGGTGTGAGGTTGCAAATGCTGGGATGTCATAGGCTGACACCCCAAGGTATTGGATGTGAAGAAAAATTAGTCATAGATTCGATCAAGGACTTCCATTGGGGTGAACTGCAATTTGTTATCATCAATGACCTCGCGGAGATATGCATCATCAAACAGGAGCTCATTAACCTGGATCTGAAGCTCATTTACAGACCGCATATCCAACTGGTAACTAAGGAAAACTGTTCGACCTGCCCTATCTGCCAACCATCCCTGGTGGTACTACTCGTCAGTTTTAACTACATACATTTTAAGCCTTAGTCAATATCCGAAATATGATAGAGTAGCATTGAACAGAATCCCCAACATACAGCTTCTCGTGTTGGCCGATTCATTTTGCAAGATGGACCGCTGAGAAATTAAGACACAGATGGCATACCTACAGCAGCACCTGCAAATGCCCGCTGATGGTTCTCAGCTTCAATGGTGAGTTTCCAAGCTTCTTCAACCATCGAGTACTTGTTATGGATAATATTAGCCAAGGAGTCTTCGTGAATACAATTTCCTCCCTGAATCTTTTTGCTATCTCAAATGTGGCCGTTTGTTGTTGGGGAACGTTCTGAGCTGCACTGGTCTTGGGTTGTGGAACATTCTGGTCTGCACTCGACATGTGTAGTGGCAGCGCCTTGCTTCATGGTGTGTGGTGAGAGTCAGATAATTTGTTGAGGAGGGTTGACTTTTGGTGTTTGAGTAGTGCTGGTGTCATTGCCACCGCTGGATTTCTGGAATTGGGAAGTGGAGGGCATGCAACAACAGTATCGGCGCAGCTCTGTGTCTTTCGCAGTGGAACCCTTGTAGGTTGTGATAACCTGTCCTGGCGCACCTGGCATAGAAGTCAAACCTCCTGTTGGTGATTCGAATCGTCTTCATCGATGTCATATGATATGTTGGACTCTGTGTGGTCTTCACAATTGTCATCACTGATCACCTGATCAGTATCATCATCCTGTTTCAATAATGAAACCGGGGACATTAGTCATTCTTAACATAATACACAATGCCCAATGGAAGATAATTGGAAGGCCCACATTTGATGGACAATGAAGATTGGCTGCTTTCTTGAATGCCACTGATCTCTCAAGGTGTGCTTTTTGATTTTTCTGTGAATAGTGATTCTTCAACGGGCTGGGCCTAGGTTCCATTTATGGTAATGATGATAGAAAGTTGGGGAATATGGGAGCGAATGTATACACAGTAAATATATGATTATGTGCAATAGAATAACTGGAAAAGTGGAGCAAAATGTTGTATATAGTTGAGGAGGATGCAATTTGAGGTGCATTTTGAAGGCTTCAGGAGAAACGACTTCAATGGTCCATATTTATATTGAGCATGGCGGTCTAGTATTGTGATATAGGATGTTGTCAGGTGCACCGGAAAAGGTGGATTCCTTGTCAGGTGCACCAGAACAGATGGATTCCTAAAGCCAAATGTTACCAACTCCAATCAACAACACTCTGTATGGATGCAAGAAATGGAGGTTGGCTAAAGCCAATGCACACAGAATAGAACCAGACGCACCAGAAGAAAACTGTCAACATTGACTAACCCTTGGGGCTGGCCAAATAGAGCACTGATAACCTGAATCAAAACATGTGCCCAGGCAAATAGCGCTCTAAACGTAGTATTTATCCGTGAATGTTCGAACATTTGATGTAGCTGCATTGGCTCAGATTGGTGAAGTATTACGAATCCGCAGAACATGATAGATTAGGGAGCTTGAAATTGATGGCTGAGTTGCAACGGATAATACAGAAGTTTGTAATTGATCGAGGAGAAATATGCATCTCCATTGGTGGTATATCTGCCAGAAGCACACATGTCTCTTCACGATATTCAATTGTATCAAGATGCTGCCGCTAAGTTAGCGGTTGATCAGGCACTATCATAAGCATAACTTCCCATTCATGCATTCATCTGAGCCATGTGTGCAGAATAACCTTCACAATAATGCTGCAGTAAATGGAGGAGGGAGCATTTGGTACACAAAGGAGAGATACAGGCGCAGAGAAAGAATGGTAAGGTACGATGGATGATTCAGGGGTAATGGTATTGATTCAAGCACTTGGCACTGCCAAGATTGCTACCAAATGGGTCATGAGTACTCACTTACAATCTGATTTTGTGCCAAATTACTAGTAAGTTGGACACTGTTAAATCACATATTCAATGTAAGTCTCACTGCTACAATGGTGACTTCATTTAATGATGAGGTTGAAAGCTTATATGCTATATTGGTATGAATGTATAGTGAGACGTCCTTTCACCGCGGGCAGCGGAATAATAATTACATGCAAACAGTTGCGGAAATTGAGGTGCACTGAAGTTTAGATGGTTATACGTGGATCCAATGGCTGGGGATGGCAAGCTCACTTTACTCTAACAGTTAATTGCACTCTTCAAAGTTGTCTGTTGTTAACATGAGGTTTCGAGATTATCTCTCCTCGAACTTTTACTCATTATTGACATATATTCACGTAATGTATTCTCAGATAGGACTTGTGGTGGCCCAAACATACAAGTTAGTCAGAATCGAGTTAAGCCAACGTTCAAAGCATTGAGAACCTAGGCCTCATTGAGTCGGGATGGTATATGGGTGAGCGGGAGTTGATGGCCATCTTGCGGCGTTACTGAACAAAATCTGTCTTTTGAGATTCTCGTTCAAAGGCTACAGCTCTTAAGACAGAGCCCGAACATGCAGAAGCCAGTTTGGGATTTGGCAGCATAGATCCAACCAAACTACATAGTCAATATCGAGTTAAGTGGGGTTACTAATTGGCTAGGTCTGTGCATTTATGGTTTAGTAGTACAGGGCGACCTTTCTACAATGGACAAGTTGACACTGAGGTGACAGTTCAAGGCATTTGAACGGCTGCCTTCATATCCTGCTCAAGCATAGATTGATATATCAGCGGAGGCCGAGCGGGATAAGCCAGCTGTATCTAATCATGAAGTGTTTTAATAGATGACATTCTGTGTGCACTACATCCACTGATTCAAAGTCAAAGAAAACATTTTGAGAATGAAGGAAACTAGAATATAAAGTGTACTATAGACTAGAATACATGCACTTCGGTGGCTTATTTGGCGCTCTCGACGCGTGCCTGGGCCGGTATGATTCATCCATATTGAGTTGCATCTTGGCTTCTGACAAATCCAAGAACCTAATTCTGGACAGGATGGCAGGAACTCAGTTATGCCAGAACTTCAATCAGAGGCCAGGAAATACCTGGTAGCGAAATCTGCAGCTTAACTATAAATGCCGGGGCCATGTTTCAGTATCTGACACTCTGCGATGTAAAACTGACGTGTGTCAGGACTTAAATGATATGCCAGCATTAGCTGCAACTTTGCTACGAATAAGTGAGCAAATGTCTTATATTCTGACACAAGTACTCAATATTGCCTAGACTGGCTTTATTGCAACAGTGATAGGCAAATATGCAGTTATCGATTGGTCATATGGATGTGTACTCAAGCTTTTCCGGTGCACCTGAGCTACGATGAAATACCACTAACCACTGTGGCCCTGCCACAAGGAGGTGAGCAGTGCCTCATATTCTAACTGAAGAACTCTATATTGCCTGCGGATCTCAGTGCCACATGGGATTGCTCAATGTGCTGTGCGGGAGCTGTCATAACGCGACCCAACAAATATGCCAACGGTTGTCTGGAACACCTGGACTTCAATCATACGATATCGAATATTACAGTATTTCTACTAATCTGGAAGCTGGTGTCTTGTTATATGACACTACAACTCAACTTCGTTTCGCCTGACTCTCTTGCCAAATGGGAGTGGCAACCCTTGATGGCTTGATCTGTTATCACCAGACTGATGACAGATCAAAGATTCCCCGGTGCACCTGAAAGTGGCTGAACTATGCTTTTTCACCATTTTGACTTCGTAATGCGTACATGGCCTCAGGCTTTCAGGTGCACCACAAATTCCGAAGTGAGAAATAATTCGAAGCCCTTTAGTGCATTTACTCAACATTGAACTTATGCCATTTATTGTAAGATAGGCCAGCTGGGAACATGTGATGTAGCTTATCAATTGACTTTATCATATATTCATCATTCTTAACAATCCAGAACACCAATGAACTACCCTCTTATGCAGTGCAATCTCCCTCTAACAATTCCAACATCTGATCTTTAATTTGCTTCAAAATGACATAGAGAAAGGATTTATCCATGCAACATTTAGTGTGCCATACAAACGACCATTTTGACTATTTGTATCAGTTAAAATTATGTCGGGTGACAGTCTAAAGAGGCGTACCTTGACGAATCATCCTAACAATCCAAGATTGATGGTTCATCAGACTGCAAAGTGTCCCCATTGTCTGTCAGCCGCTTTGTATGGTTCTCATGGAACTCCAGAATCAAGTGAATCATTGTCGTCGTGATGTTTGGTCGACTCATCAAGCCGTGCAGGACTCTGATTTGCGTAACTCCAGAGTGTTGGTCGAAATCACTTGCGTGGGTATCATAGCCCCCAGAACACGTATTCAGTAACCATGTGTGTGGTACTTGGGTTTGCCCTAGCCGGACATCTCGTGCAAATGCCTGCCATGGCTCATTCAAAACACAGAACGGCTGAGCAATTATTGCATGATTTGACGCTGTATGGTTTAGGTCTGTTCCGCCCACTGTGGGGGTAGAAACGACTACAGAGGGATTTCATGATTGTTGGAATTTACGCAGCATTTCTGTGTGTTCATCATTGCCCATATCTGCATACTTGTGGAATATATTCACATGATCTGCAATATACTTGGTTAGCCACCACTTCAAATGATGAACTTAGCCAGGAAAAGAACAAATTAGCACTGCCTTCTGTAGAGGTACGCAGGGGAGTGTACTTTCATTTCTGTCTTGTTCTGGAAGGAGTGACTCTCATGATTCGTCGTCCTGGTCAGGTTCAGGATACTCCGCATGTTCTTTGACAAGCATTGGCAGAAAGATCTCTCTCAGCCATCGGAAAATTGGAGAATCCACCCAAGTAGCGAGTGGCCATTTATCATACCTAATATCAGACACGTCGTTGTGATTCTCGGTGTCTTCCATTACTAACATGAACTGTGCCAGCCACCATCTGTGGACCCTCCGTGCATCTGATGCACCCCACGAAGTGTATCTCTCCATCAGTGTATTCAGTTTTGCTTGCCCATCCGCAGTCAGCTCAAGGTGAATGAGCTGTGCATTTTCCACAACTATCCAAGTAAGTGGTTTCCATTGACTAGTGTCGATTCCGACCACCTGCTCATTGTTCAAGGCATTGCAATCTGTATCATCTGCAGCGCCGCATCCTGTTGAGCTTCTTCCTCTTCCATCTGGTTAGCATTCATTAAACTCTTCTCAGTGGAGTACAATGCCTCAGCAAGATGGTTCTCCATCACACTATCATTCTCTGGATAGTCAGACGCAGCTGCAAACAGCCACATCGTCTGGAAACACAAGTCGTAGAGTGAATGGAATCCAGGTGTAGCTGTGATTTGAAGTTTGAACTCAATTTTTGCATTCATTGCAATTTGCAAGCCCACACTTCCTTTAGTCTTGTACCGATAGGACTCATCAAAAATTCCAAAATGCCATACACAGTAGGAGAGTTGGCTGTGACTTGATGATTTTGCAATGGATGTGAAGGTATCATATGACATAAGGTGCAGATTCCATCGGTTTTCTGGCTCGTCAATACTGGCGTTCAGTTCCTCGTGGGTGAGATTCACATTGTTGGGGTGGAACCAGTTGACGAGCTTGAGATCGGTTCCACATATCATCTTGTCGATGACAGTCTTTGAAGTGTCTGCCACTCTGGGCATTGTAACCACCAGGATAGATTAAAGGGCTGATACAAATGTTGGGTGGCCGTGAGGTGGTGTTGTCTGGATCATCCACAGGTGGCGGGGCACAGAATTTAATCTCTGCAGCGGATACCACTGCTGTTCTTCACCGAGATTGCCAGGAAAGTCGTTGTGCACCTAAATTACCCACTCTTCAAGGGTATTACCTCATAAAGTTGACAGTGGCAACCCGATTAAAACTTTCTCAGTCACCAATTTGCAAATTATTCCCGCTGTAACCGAGCTGAAAATCTTTCGAAGACCCATTTCATCCGCCAACAATGCTGCTGGCATATCAGTATCCTAAACCCATCTCCTCACAATGAACCACATGCCTCAAACCTGGTGAGCCAGAAACATTGTTTTGGGGAGGCTTGGAATGGAAGACTTGTAGCCGGCAACACAGTCACCTGTCGATTGATGAATTCAATGGTCATTGAGTGGCCTGACGGCTATGTCAGGGCACTCGTGTTCAAATTCGTTGTTGATTGTATTGGGAACTGAATCCAATCCTGAGCTGGTGTTTGCTGGATCGATGACCTCCTCACCATCCTCCACTTGCTCCTGCACCACTGTTGCACCATTGTTTGTATTCTTCATCAGCAAAATGTAAAATGGTTTGGAAGTCATAACTCAACGACTCAGCTATTCCAAACAGCCACACCGATCCTTCCAGAAGCTCCCAGACGCTCCCGAACAGGCTGAATGCAAAACGATGTACTTCTGAGGTACTCTGAGAGTACTTCAGGTGCTCCTCAACGCTCCTGAAGTAGCGGAACAGAATACAAGAATATTCTAAAGAGTATGAAGTCGTCTTCAGAATGCTATAAAATTATGCCTTTAAGTTGGCAAAATTTCGGAGCTGCTGGGACTACGACACTCGTCTCCAAGACGATTCCAGTGCACCTGGAGCCAGACACTCCGGGAGTGATAAATATATAATGTCTATATCGAATAGTAAAATTCGAGAATCTATCTCACAGCTATACACCTGAATCAGGCATTCTAATCTAAATTAATATTCAGTCCAGTAGGTATCTAAATCAACATGATTATTTACAAGCCATACGCTATCCATGCTGCCCAATGCAGCATTCTCCCGCACCAAATGCGCGGGCCCCACTATCGCTCCAACAGGTACACTATTCATCTTATTCGTTTGTTTGACAACCCAGATGAACCCATCAACACAATCAGCCCAACCATGAAGATCTTTGTACTTTGTTGGAATCACCACCATGTATTCTTGAGGTTGAGGACGTAATACCCATTGCTGAGTGATCTTGCACCTCTTAGAACAGGTCGATAATGCTTTCCCGGCTGGCTGGCGCTCCTGAAATTGGAGGATCTGATTCGGTGGAGTCCAGCTGATGTATAATACCGGAAAACAAGGAATCCGACCTTGGAAGGTGTTATCGAGGTCATTCTCTTCACTTTGCGTATACTGGACCCAGATGTTATGAGCTTCAGACATGATCCCTTGCTTGGAATTGCTATATTCTACCTTGCAATCAAGTCCCAGACGCTCAACAGAAGTCGGGTTGTGAAATGGTTGACTGTAATACATCAGCCCATTCTGGAGATTAATAAATATACTGTCTATGAGTACATTCTGATCATATCCGAGCATGAGTCCACTAACTTCGTGTCCCCAGTCCTCATCGATTTGCGCGCGGAATAGCTGTCCAAAGTTGGGAATTCCGAAATCTTCTGATGCATCTCTGAGTGAGGTTAATTTGACACTTCTGCCCACTCCACGGACATGCGTTTCTCTCAAATGATATACCTGCTGTGATACAGGGTGGATAATGGGCTCGTCCTGGATCATTTGGAGACGTAACAGATGGGCTCTGCGTGTAGTTCGCCATTTATCAGTAGCGGACAGTAGGTTGAAAACTTTTGCAGAGTCAATATCATACCAGCCTTCAAGTGCAAGATATGACAGTGTCTCCTCCATCTAGTCAAGACCGGTACACCGGTCATTGTGCTTGAGCATCTGTCGAATGTAATTGACTTTGTTGGTACATCGATATTCCTCTTTCACATTGGCGATATGTAGCCGTTCAGAAATATCAGTGGTGAAATTGTCACCGGAACCCATTCAGTGAATTGACTCTGATATATGGCTCACAAGATGCATCCTTGGATATCCGAAATGTATCACGCGCTGTTCAATGGTTTTCTGGAGAGCCTGAATTCCGAATGTCTCCCACCAAGCTTCAAACTCGATCATGCGGATGGTAAACTGCATCTTGACCCCCTTCTGTTCATTCGAGGTGATGCCATAAATCTCTCTCTCCAGTTGGTTAGTGACACGCTCTGTATCAGCCATGCTCCAGGTCGTGGCTTCTGTCTCAGCATCAGATAGGCGGATCTGAAATTGCACTCGCTTGTCGGTGGTCATGTTTGCTGCCCCGTAAGCCTTCTCTTCGGCGGCAGTTATCTTTAGGGCCAGTTCGTTGGCGAATTTGCTTCTGGGACCAGTTGCCTTGGTCCCGACTTCCTGCAATAGTTGTCGCTCATGACATTGGAATAATTTATCGAAAAGCCTGCGTTTAGCAGGTGTCACTTGATGGATTTTGTGCTCCAATCGCTCAATTGCCTTCTGATGATCAGCATCTGACCAAGTGGTTGCCGCTTGTCGGGCTCTATTCAGGCGCACCTAAAATAACCTACATTTTGTTGTGGAAACCTTTTCAGCCCAATACAGAAGGGCCTCCATTGCAGCAGGAATCTTATGAATCTTTTGTTCACGTAACTGATAGGATTCTGTTGCCAACAGGTCATCCACTTTGGCCTTCGCAGACTTCAACATTTTCTGTTCTCGAAAAATACCTTTCTTCTGGTAAAATCGCTTTAGGGAATCGTCTAGTGCTATGAGGGATAGATCAGAGTGATTTTGTTCGCTAATAAGGAGAGAGAATTCACATAATGCCCGCACTGCTCCCATTAACATTCCATCAGAGGCGTTTTCCGCTGCTGTTTTCCTGTCATCTTTGGAGCAGTGAAGAATTGGATCGCAATTCACTGCCAGTGTTCTGATCATTCCATGGATCTCTTTGCCTTGCCAGGAGCTGCTTTTCAATGAATTGAATGCTTTAGAGAAGTGCTGTAGGCCGGGATATCGTGGCACCGATGTGAATCGATTGTCAAATTGATCCTTGACATTTCTAGCTTTCAGGTATTGGAGCAGCCAGTGCAATAAGTCTTTAACTAAACCCAGGAGCAGCTGATGCAATTCATCAGGCTGCCAAAGCCGATAGAGATTGCAGAGAGGGTATTGCCAGAACAGGTTGCGGATTGGGTGGACACGAACAGTGTGCAGAGCATCAATATTAATGCCCTCCAGCAGCTTCGAGTATATATGCTGGTCTCTTGAGTTATCGAGTGGTCGAAAAGTTGAATGCCCCATTGGGGCACCTTTTGGAATTTCACACATCCGGCATGACCCATATGAGACTTGAGCAGCCATGACTTGTTCCGGATGATCCCCAACCCAGGCAGCCAACAGAGGGTAACATTGTTGCTTGAATCCATCTGCACAATCCCATTTCAAGCCAGGGCCAGTGATGTCAAGATGCCTAAGTTGAGACAGCACAGTTCCAACCGTGGAATGCCAGGCTTCTTCAATGTTCTTGGCACCTTTCGGGGGACATGGGATCAGCCTGACAAGAATCCAGGCACACTTTGTAGCTATGCAGCAGATATTTTTTCGAATATCACTGATTGTGAGATACAGCGGCAAGGAATGCTGATCGCCCGAAAAATTGGTCAAGTGAGTCTTGTCGGATGCACTTATGACTGGCACAATCGTCGCCCCTGTAGGAAGTTGATCCTGGGTATCCCACCACCAATCGCCCGTGTTCATCTCATTCAAGATTCGACGACCCTCAGGGTCAGCGAGGTGCACCGGTTCAAACTCGAGGTGCACCTGAAATGGGAGATGTGCCAAAAGGAACTGGATATATTTAAAAATATCCCTGTAATATAATGTTCCGAACATATGTGAGTCATCTTCAATCCAACTATCATCGCCGAGCCCGAAATCGAGTTCAGAGAGGAGCTTTTGTAGGGCATCTGTTGAATGGAATGATTTGATCTTGAAGTTGTCCAGTCCATGCCTGAGATGTTGATCAATCCAGGTTTTCTTTTGCTGGCTAAACGACTGAGCCTGGTCAAAGTCGTGTGTGGACCAAAATGGATGCCATGGATTCCATTGTTCTGAGTACTTTCGATGCTTGTTGTACAATCCAGTTGCTTTGCCATATGCTTTCCCCCCCGCATTTTCCACTCCAACTCCCTCCGTATGAGCCTTTGTCTTGGTTGAGTCAGGGGTACAGGTGAGATCAGGCTGCTGAGGGTCGATAGGTCCTTCGTTGGGAGTATCTTCCGGTGGTGGTGCACACGGTACGTTGTCTAAGAGTAGATCATTAATTGACAGCTTGTTGATGGCCATTCAGGTACACCTACTGTAGTCAAACCATGATGGCTCAGAGTGATCCCAGCCAGCAGGTGATAGTATCCCGTTGGGTAATAGCCCTTCATTCATCGATATTGGGTGATATTGTTGATAGTAAGCTTCCAGTCAGTTCTCGTTGCATAATTTCTTTTTACAGATAGAGCATTAACATGCTTCCTGCGAGTGTTGACGATATTTGAGAAATGCTCAGTATTCTGATGAATCTCGATGATGCTTCAGGGGGTATGGTTTGTTGCTGGATTTGAACCTCAGGGATATTTGTTTGAAACCGAGCTAACTAAGGTTAGTGTATCACTTTTAAAGGTGCATCACACCACACCGAATGTAGAGGAGGGGTAAAACAAAGTCACCTCACAATCAATTTTCTTCACAAACTAGGATAATATCTACTGAAAATCGTTAGATGAGAAAGTTTCTTTTGTCATCACTGCAATCAACTTCAAATACTCTTCATCAGGTGCTACTACGATCGGCCTTATCGTATACTACGTCATTGCGGCATTGTGCAGATTATGTCTATGCTGGAACCTCAAGCAGCGGATAACATCAGCTGAATGCAATGAATGAATAGGTAAGTTGCCTAGCTGGCTGTATGCCCACTCGATGATCATTGAAAAGTGATAGGCTGGGAGGACCTTTTCGTAAGTAACGATCCTTGACTGGTGGGTGGATCCTGAGGAGACAACGATGTTTGCACAAGGAGCTCAAAAGGAAGCAATCACTGTTGCTGCTCAACAAACAGGCCTCAAATTGAATGAAGTAGTAGGTCATACACATACATTTTGAGTGTAAGATGCCTAGTCATGCTAAGCTTCCAACCGGATATGGATCTTGTTGGTTTCCTGGAGATATCATGTCGAATCCCTTCTATGACCTTTACAGTCATGAACCGAACAACGGTGAGCTTCTATCCAAGTTCCTAGTATCCGAATTCGAGCATATAACAAAGAAAGGCAGAATGTGTGTGATTGTAATTTCTTTTTCTCAGCCGGGTTTCATGGATAAAAGGTGCAGTGAAACACCTCAGTTCGTGACAAATAAGATGGATATAAGAGGCCTTCATTCCGCCGAAGGTTACTGCTACTTTCAATATTCTCAACTATACTCCGCTTCGTTCGAAATCAGCAAATGAATTGATAATTTGTTTACTACCATCTTTTGTTCACATATGATGTCGACGAACGGATCCCCACCGAAGACTACCAATACGGCTCCATTGGGTGGGCTGTTTGGCTCACAACAACGCCCAGAAGACAATGTGGGAGCATGTGACAAAAATGCTGGAAATGCACCGAGCAAAGACACTCAATTCGGGCAACCCCCAAATCAAATTCATCCTCCACCGGGGTATAGTTACCCGCCTTCGCAGCATCCATTTCCAGGCCCTCCCCAGTTTCACCGCCGTGCCCCATTCAACATGACACCAACCTCGCAACCAAGCTCTGGTGGTGCAACCCAAGCATATCAGAGTTATGTGCCATCCTGGCAAGGATACGACTTCCCCCAAGGTGGCTATGGTGGACCACAAATGTTCCCTCCTCAGTAATTCGCCGGACTGGGGCCGTCATCTCCATGCGCACCTCGAGTGCCTCCTGCACTGGCGGGAAACCATCCAGTCAATCTGCTGATATCGTCCTCCTCTACTCCATACAGACAAATTCCCGGCGCACCTGGCAGACCTCACATTAGCCTCCCAACGAAACGATTTCAGCCGGCAGCGAAACCGCGCAGGACAGATGTGGCAGTGATTGCGGATTTGCCCCCATTACCAGAGATTTCTTGTGACGAATTCGATGCAGATGCTGAGAGCGATGATTCGTCGGACTTGGGCGGGGCTGACGGCAAAGCCCCAATTAGCTTGAAGCAAACGGAATTCTCCTGGAAGCAATTTGCCAAAATGATGGGGCAGCCCAACTTTTGTGCCTTCAACAAGTGGAAGAAAGTATGGGTGGCTGGGTTTCTCGAGAAGAGGCATCGGTCTATTATCCCAGGACAGAACCGTTTGAAACAGTTGCGAGATAGACCCCTGCGCTGGGAGATGGCGGTTGCAGATTTTTTGGAGACTTTTGAGACCTGGCTGCCAATGCAAAATTTCGATAATGCCGAATGGATTCAGCGACAATGGGTGGAGATGTTTATGAAGAAATGTGCAAGTGATGTTCGGAAGGCGAGGAAGCAGGGAAGGCGAGGCAACAAGCGACCAGCGACAGATTTGGGTGAGCGCACGGGAAAAAAGCGAGAGGTAATGTCCCAGAGTAGCCAAATACAACTTTCATGGTTGTAATTCGTCGAGTGCTGAACAGCAACAATGACCCGACATCCAGCATGAAATTCCAACCTTCATACACCGATGTGAGGCACTTGGAGGAGCTGATTGATTTCATCGAAAAGAATTATAGCCCGAAAGAACCATACTGTCTGACTGCGTTATACAAATGCAACTTGACGCAGGAAGAATTGGACGAAGACTATATGGGATTATATACACCGGGGCAAATGATGAATGACTCTCTATATGATGAGATATCATACAACAGTTCCCTTTCAAATGCCTTCAAGTTGAAACTGGGAGACAATGTGAACCTATTTTTGGTAGAAATGACGGCAGCGACAGGGAATGATATTGTGGAGCACATAATGAGACTGGCGAAGGTAATCCTCGCTAGCCTTTTTCCAGTTAGTTATGCCCACTGCTAATCAGTATTTTTAGACTTCGGAGGGATCTGTTGAAAATGAATGAGTGGTGGATGAGGAGGCAGGTGGGAAAGAGATTAATAGTATTAATGTAAGTTCTGATTGAGTCAATAGAATTGATTATATTTCACATATTATTGGGTCCAAATACTTGTCTGTGAAATACCTAACATCGCGATGAATTTCACAAGCGCCGGAATATGAGCCCATCTGCCCAACTTAGCTCAGAGCAACTGGAAGAGATCATTGAGGACGAAAAGAAGACCGACCAAGGTGCAAGGGAGGTTCAGGAGCAAATGGAGGATGGTGAGGAGGTCCTCGATCCAGAAAATACCAGTTCAGTATTGAGCACTGTTCTCAACACAATCAACAACGAATTTGAACATGAGTGTCTTGATGAGGCGGTCAGGCTGCTGAATACCAATCCTATTCGCCAATCAGCAGATGACCGTGTTCCAGGCCACAAGTATTCAATTCCAGGCCTGCCTGGAACTAAGTTTCTGGCGCACCAGGTTTGGGCCATCTGGTTTATCGTGAGGAGATGGGTGTGGGATGCTGATATGCCAGGAGTACTGGTGGTGGATGAAATGGGTCTTGGAAAGACTTTCACCACGGTTGCTGCGGCAATGATTTGCAGACTGCTGACTGAGAAAGTCGTAATAGGTTTGCCACTGTCTATTTTATGGGAGAATATCCTTGAAGAGTGGGTGATTTTGGCGGACAACGACTTTCCCGGCATTGTCTAATAGAATAAGGTGCGAAAGTACAGATAGATCGGTTAAAATCTAACGAAGAGTATTCGAAGCAATAATATGATAAGAGTAACGAAGAAAAGAAGTGTTCGAAACAAGATCATATAATACTGAAGAAGGAGGTATCAAGAAGATATTATTCTATTCTTATCGATGTCAGAGCAAGTCTAAAGAACTGTTCTCTAACCGGAGAAACAGTATCTATATATACATAAAACCAAGAGTGATTGTCCGTGACCACGGTCGCGGAACAATATCTTAAAGCAGTAAAGAAAAACTCTTCAACTGTACATAATTACAAACAAGAACCGTAAGGAAACCATTAGAACAATCTAGGCGCGGTCTAACAGATAAGCGCTGATAAATCCCTTCCAAACAGAACTAAACAGAAGATTCTAGACAAGTTCTAACTGGAACTTTCTAGACACCTAAAGATAACAGATAACAAAAGTATTAACACACCACATTATTCTTATTCGCAACGACCTTCCATATTATGGAGAATAAATAAAGAAAGGTACAAATATTAGTAAGAGAAATGTAGATACTCCTGTATTTTCAATACCCCTTCTCACTTTGATCCAAATATTTTTGAGCATAAGTGGTCGTTCACATATCTCGTCATTCCCTTTGTTCATATATCTGCCAAATTTTCTTCCGAAGGTACATACATTACTGACACATTTCCTTTGTCGATTTGTTCTCAAATAAAGTGATATGCCACATCATTATGTTTTGATCGGTCGTTAAGCTTTGGGTTATATGCAACATCGATAGCGGCGTTGCTGTCGCAAAAGAGGGCTGTTGGGATATCTTTTTTCAATAACTCTTGACATCCGCGCTTCAACCAGAGATGATGTTTTGTCGTCATTGCAAGTGCCATATACTCAGCCTCACAAGTTGAGGTAGCAACGGACCATTGTTTCCGACATCACCAGGAGATAGTAGCGTTCCCAAGTTGAAATATATATCCCGAAAAGCTTCGTCTTGTATCTAAACAATTGCCGTCAGATGCATCCGTATAGGCTGTCATTTTAAGTTGATTATTCCAGGGATAAAAAAGGTGTTTATCCTTCGTTCCTTGGAGGTATCGAAGTACTCGTTTGGCGGCTGTAAGATGCGTAATCGAGGGAGATGAGTTGAATTGAGAGAGGTGAGTGATTGTATAAGCTAGGTCAGGTCTGGTCCCAGTAACTAAATACATCAATGATCCGATTATTTGTTGGTATGCAGTTGTATCGGTACACTGTTCATCGACTTCAATAGCCTTCAACCTGTGGTTAGGGTCGATAGGTGTCGAAACAGGTTTACAATCTTGCATCGAACAACGGTTCAGAATCTTATCGATGAATGTCGTTTGGGATAGACTGATCCCATTGTCTGTAAAGGTTATTTGGATTCCTAGAAGCCAATTGAGCTCACCCATATCGTTGACCTTAAACTCAGTCTTCAATACTTTAATAGTTTGCTCTTTTAGCTCTCCAGTAGCTCCAAACAATGTAATGTCGTCCACATATATAGCCAAAAACAGATTCCCTGAATCGTGGACGAGAACACAGGGATCCCAAGCAGTGATAACAAATCCGAAAGGTCCTAGGTATTCTACTAACCGGTAGTACCATTCCCTCGGAGATTCCTTCAATCCGTATATACACCTCTTTAACTTTGCCACCATTCCATCTAACCGGCTGCCTTCCGGTAGATCCATATAAACTTCTTCCTTTAATATCCTATATAAGAATGCAGTTTTGACGTCCAGTTGTCTAGGTCACCATCCTTTACATGCCGATATTGCCAATAAAAGTCGAAGAGAATCGTAACGAACCACAGGGGCGAATATTTCATCGTAATCCTGGCCTAAAATTTGTGAGAATCCTTTGGCCACTAACCGTGCTTTATATCGTTCGACTTCTCCTTGAGCATTTCCTTTGGCTTTAAATACCCATCTACTCGCAACAATTTTCCTTCCGACTGGTTTTGGGATTACATCCCAAACATCATTTTCCTTGAGCGACTTTAACTCGTCATCCATAGCCTTCTTCCAATCTGACCATTGTGGTGACACTTTGGCCTGTTGGTAAGACTTTGGTTCGTCTATTAGTAGTACACTCAGATTTGCCCATTGACTCCCTTCGAGTCCTTCCAGAGGTTGATTATCTGGTGTAGGAGGTCGAGAAGGTGCATCGAGCATTGTTGCATCATTACCCAAACCGTAACGGTCCAGAGGATTAACAACTCTCCCGGCACGGGTGACGACTTGACGAAATGGAATTGGTGGTGGCGTCATAGGCCGTGGAGGAGGAAGACCGACATTTCCCAATGGAAGTTGAGATCGTTGGTCTTGATTTTGATGTTCTTCTTCTTCGAAGAAGTGATCGTCAGGAACTGCTGTATGTTCTGAACCATCGAAACTTTGAATATCGTCTTCGACTGGTTGTTCGGGTAAGGTTTCACGATACGCCATGTCGTTATTGTCGTAAACCCAATAGGGAGCCCCTAGATATTCATCTCTTTTTCCAGCCCTAAAGTCTGCTATAATAAGTCAATCAATTGTCGGATGACCGTTGTCAAACATATTATTAGCTTCTGAAGATTTTCCCGCATCCATTGTCTCCACAAATCATCCGTTCCTTTATCTGTATTAGTATAGATATATTTGAGGGATGCTTGAGAGGATGGAATTTGGTGCTGGTGAATAGATTTCTTTCTTTGGGGTGAAGCCCCTTCTATCTGAAGAGGGGGGAAGAAAATGTCTGCCGATACTAAGGTCTTTTTCATATCGGGTAGGAATACTCTATAATGATTAGTGGTGTTGGTATAACCGGTAAAAATAGCTCTTTGTGCCCTCGGAGAGAGTTTCTTTCCGTCCTTTCGTTTCTGATAAGGAACATGGATATAACATTCTCTGCTGAAAGGTTGAAGATGCTGGATCGATGGCTTCGAGCCATAAAAAGCCTCATCAGGAGTTAGATCCTTCAGTGCCGAATGAGGTTGACGATTTGTTATATATACTGAGGTTAACACAGCCTCAGCCCATAACTTCTTATCATAGGTAACAGCACTTTCAAGCATAGCTCTAAGCGCTTCTCCTATAGCTCGATTAAGACGTTCTGCTACTCCGTTTGACTCAGGGGAATAAGGAGGAGTAAACTCATGTATAATTCCCTTTGATTCAAAGAACCCTTTCAAGTCCTTCGTAACATATTCTCCTCCATTATCAGTTCGAAATGCCTTCGGGGATTTGTGGTGTTGATGTTCTATTCCTGTAACAAAATCTTTGATTATTTTAGTAGTCTCTGATTTTTGTTTCATAAATCGAACCCACGCAACCCTTGTAGCATCATCAATTAGAGTAATGTAATAAAGGGAATTACCATATGACGGAACCGGAAAGGGTCCACTTAAATCGGAATGAACAAGATCCAGTTTATTCCTATCTTTTCCTGACGTAGAAGGTCGTGAATTCCGTGTCATTTTGCTTTTAACACAGGAGGAGCAGATGAAGTGCTTTGGTTTTGCTGGGATATCGGCGTCGGAATATAGCTTTATTGCTTTATCCATCGAGGATGGTGCAAGATGTCCGAGAGCCTGATGCCAGAAGTTATAAGTAATATGGGCCGAATGTGAAATCTCAGGGATTTTAAACAAATTTCCATCAAAAACAGCTTCAAACATAACTTTTGTTCCTTTATTAATAGAAATGAAATCCCCCTCCCCAAACTCTGTATATCCTTTAGTGCGTAATTTTCTCCACGAAATCAGAGGATGTCCTAACTTAGGAACATGTAAAACATCACAAACACGGAAAGAAGAAACCGATCCATCCCTAAGAACACATTCCATAATCACATCTCCCTTGCCCTCAATCTCCATACTTTTTTGGGAACTGGATTTTACAAATCCGGAACACTTTGAATAGTTGAGGAGACGTCCTGCATAAGGGGTCATGTGTGAGGTACAGGCCGTGTCAAAGTAGAAGGACTTGGTTCTTACCTTAGTCTCTGTTGTAATGTTTGCCTCTTCATCTTTCTCCTTTTCCTTCTTCTCCTTGTTGAGTTTCTGCAGGCGAAAACATTCATTCCAGGTATGTCCTTCAGACTTTCCGGGATTATGTTTCTTGCACCAAGTGCAGGTTTTTGTTTTTGGTGACGAGGAATCGGAGTTTCGTACTGGCTTCTTACCCTTCTTCTTATTACCCGAAGGTTTAGAAGTAAACAGGGAAGTGTCTTCCTGAGTATCGGAGGTGTCAATATCCATCAACCGTTGTTTAACATCTGCATACGACAAATTATCTTTTGTTGTAAGATTATTGATCACGTTTTTTTGGTGTTTAATCAAAAAACCCATCAAAAAATCTCGTTTAGCCTTATCTTCGCTTAGGAAGGTTGCAAAGGTCGTTCGGTACGAATCCGAGGATCCTTTCGAGAGTTTGGTAAGATGGAGCCACTGGGACTCAAACTTGGATATAAATTCCAACAAGTTGTTGCCGGAGTACTGGGTAGGTAGGGAGACTAGATTCATTATCTGAGAAACTAGTGCATAAGCCGAATCTCTATAATATTCGGTGTGAAGCCAGGTCCACATCAGGTTTGGTTTCTCCAACTCAACAATGTTCTCCAAGATGTCTTGGGAGACCACCTGTATGAATATGGTCGACGCGGTATGACAGAGATGATCGTAAGCATCGATCTCGGTTACATCAGCTCCTTCAGTGGGGACTATACCATCCACCACCACTTCGTACGCCTTTATCCCTTTAAGGATTATGGTCATGGAGGCGCTCCAGATCCTATAGTTCTCCTGTCCCGTAAGTTTGCCGATACTATTGAGCTTAACATTGACAGGAGTCTTTATATCTACTCGTGTAGAGAAGGAGAACGCATCAGTAGACGAGGAGCCTCCGGGAGCCATTGTCTTTTTTCCTTTATCGAGAGCTAATGGTGTATCGAAGAGGTCTTTTGGTGTAGATGATGAAGTGGGTGATTGTTTGGGTAATTCTTCGTATGTAATCGGTATATCGAAAAGATTAACAGGTAGAGTTGGATATTCGGGATTAGATTCCGTATCGCTCATCTGGGCTCATAACCTAATAGAATAAGGTGCGAAAGTACAGATAGATCGGTTAAAATCTAACGAAGAGTATTCGAAGCAATAATATGATAAGAGTAACGAAGTAAAGAAGTGTTCGAAACAAGATCATATAATACTGAAGAAGGAGGTATCGAGAAGATATTATTGTATTCTTATCGATGTCAGAGCAAGTCTAAAGAACTGTTCTCTAACCGGAGAAACAGTATCTATATATACATAAAACCAAGAGTGATTGTCCGTGACCATGGTCGCGGAACAATATCTTAAAGCAGTAAAGAAAATCTCTTCAACTTTACATAATTATAAACAAGAACCGTAAGGAAACCATTAGAACAATCTAGGCGCGGTCTAACACATAAGCGCTGATAAATCCCTTCCAAACAGAACTAAACAGAAGATTCTAGACAAGTTCTAACTGGAACTTTCTAGACACCTAAAGATAACAGATAACAAAAGTATTAACACACCACATTATTCTTATCCGCAACGACCTTCCATATTATGGAGAATAAATAAAGAAAGGTACAAATATTAGTAAGACAAATGTAGATAGTCCTGTATTTTCAATATTGTCGGTGAAGAACGGGAGTGGTTTCCGCTCCAGAAATTGAATTCTGTGCCCCGCCACCTATTGGAAATCCAGACAACACTGCCTCACGGACATCCAGCACTTATATCTGCCCATGAACCAATCTTGGTGGTAACAATGCCCAGGGTTGCAAAGACCTTCAAGACTATCATCAAGGAGATGACACATGGAACCGATTTCAAACTCGGCAACTTGTTGCATGCCGAAAATGCTAATCTCACCCACGAGGATCTGAACACCGGTATTGAAGAGCCAGAAAACCGATGGAATATCCACCTTGTGTCGTATGATACCTTAACATCCAGAGCGAAACCATCAAGCAATGGCCGACTCTCACACTATTCCTGGAGTTTTGGGATTTTTGATGAGTCTCATCGATACAAGAAGAAAGACAGTATGGGCTGGCGAATTGTGACGAATGCGAGAATTGGATTCAAACTTCAAGTCACTGCAACTCCGGGATTCCATTCACTCTATGACTGGTGTTATCAGGCGATGTGGCTGTTTTCAGGTGCGCCTGAAGATCCAGAGGACGAGACAGTGATGGAAATGCACCGTGCCGATGCACTGAATTCCACAGTGAAGAGTTTGCTGCATGCCATCCGGACTGAAGACCAGGACACTCAACAGGATGCGGCACACCGAATGATCCAAATTGCAAAGCCCTGGACGATGAGGAGGTGGTCAGAATCGAAACTCGCGAATGGGCAACCACTTAATCCAATACCGAAGGAGAATGCACATCTTGTTGATCTCGAATGGACTGAGGACGAGCAAGCTAAACTAAACACCCTTTTGGAGAGATTCACTTCACGGGGTACTTCCAGAGCATGGAGGGTTCATAGATGGTGCCTGGCATGTTTCTCATTGGTATTGGGAGACACCGAGGATCGGAATGACGTTTGAGGGCAACGGTACGATGAATGGCCACTTGACACTTGGGTGGATTTTCCGATTTTCCGATGGCTGAGAGACACATTTCTGGCAATGTTTGTGAACAAATCTGCGGAGTATCCCGAGCCTAACAAGGACGAAGCATCAAATGAGGCGCTCCTGCACGAACCCGAAAGTCTTCAAAGCACCTTGTCACGTGCACCACCTTCTCCTCAAAAGGTGGTGCTATTTTGTCCTCTGCCAGGCCAAGTTTGTCATTTGAAGTGGTGGCTCACACAGTTTTTTGCGGACAATTTGGATGTATTCTACATGTTTGCGGAAATGGGCAACGATGAGCGCACAGAAATGCAGCTCAACTTCCAAGATTCCCCAAATCCCTCTGTGTTTGTAACTACACCCAAAGTGGGTGGGACAGGCCTCAATCTCACAGCAGCAAACCATACGGTAATAACTCAGAAGTTCTGGGTATTGAATGAGCAGCGCCAGGCATTTGCACAGGTTGTCCGGCTGGGGCAAAACAGAGTTCCACACACAGGGCTACTGAACACTGAACCCAATGGTTATGATAATAGAGCAAGTGATCTCCACCAGCTCTCTGGAGTGGCTCAAATGAGAGTGCTGCATGGTCTGATGAACCGACTGAACATCACGATGACGATGATATACCGGATTCTGCAGTGTCGTCAGGACCATATGAAGCGGCTTACAGCGCATGGAGACTTCGTGTCGTCCGATGGTGAAGATGAACAGTAGTTAACTGGGCAGTGTAATCAAGGTACGCTTCTTTAAACATTCATCCAACACAATCTCACCGACAGATGCAAAATAGGCAAATGAAATGGAGAATAAGGCGTAATTGAGGAGTCCAGGAGTATTGGTTATAGTTTGACTCCATTTCGTGTTAGATGATTATAGTGATGAATATAAGATGATGGCAATGGTAAACTGATATCTGGTAAACTGATTCATAGCCTCATTTGGATGAACCAATATGTGATGAAAACCAGGTGCACCAGTTTAATGATGGATCAAGTGAAAACCTGCACTACCAAATATTTCTCTGTGTGAGAATCTGTCGAGCTGCAGTCACTGCTCACCTTCATCATATATTGTCCGTGGAATTGTGATTCCGAAATCTTCAAACGAGATCTGCGTTTTCAGGTGCGTCTTAACTTCCAAGTTTGATTCCAATTGCTTGGTGATTGTCTATTTCAGGCGCACCAGATACTAGAGTCACGAAAGAATTCGAGATACTCACTGAATCATCAATGTTGAATAATTTACAGTCGTTTGCACAAGAGAACCGCTCTCAACTTCTCGACCCTCCTGAGACAGATCCAGTACAGTATATCTCGAATCAGCGAGGGATAGACAGACAGTAAAAGCAATATCGAGTTGATGTATCGTATCCTGAGACATGGCTCGCATATTGCAGGCTTACCCAAAGCATACAGCCGAGTATTTCCTCGCTCAGGAATGAAGTTCAGGCACACCTCAAAATCACTCTCCTTTCACGGTTGATGGTCTCAGATTTGACACCGCATGCATATTCTATTCACCGGCCAATTTTGACCAGCAGCCACTCATTATTAACATATGATCACACTCCAGGCGCGTCTCTGAACCGTGTATACCCACTTCGCATTGCCCTTGAACGATTCATTTTGCTCCATTCCAAGCATATTTTCTCCTTCCTGAATGCTTTGAATCTCTGGCTGCCAGCACACACAGAGTGTCATCTTTCAGACAATAAACTTTTAGGTGCAGGCGCGGCTCATCCCGCTCGGCCTATGCTAATGTCTGACTCTATCCTTGATTGGTATGTGAAGTTCGCCAGTTAATTGCCATAACTGTCACGCTCTGTGTCAACCTATCCGTTGGAGGAAGGTATCCACCACACGCTTACCCTAGATGCACAGCCCTGGGCGATATGCAATGACATTTAACTGGATTTTGACTGAGATGTATGTTCGGACCTTCTATTTCCAAGATCCAAAAATAGCATCTGTCATTTGGGCTCTATAATCGAGCTGCAGCTTGAGAGAGTGAACGTCAAAAGAGAGCTTCTGCTCAGCGATTCTGCAGATGACGGCTAAAGCCCACTCACTTGTATTCCACACTTCCTCGAATCGGCTTAAATTCACAACGCTTCTAATGCAGACGTAACTACATTTTGACTAACTTGTATGTTAGGGTCGCCAGAAACCCATATGTTAATATAGATTATGAATCGATTTTCATCAAGAGAGCTCGAAGAGATAGAATCTGAATACCAGTCTCAGCTAAAAGGCTCAATCGGTGACCGGCAAGCTCTTGCCCACTGCATATCATAAATGCCTGAAGTTCGTCACAAATCATAAACAGACGATATCTGATTTCCGCCAGCGTCCAATCCCAAGTGTGCATGAAGAACAAATCGTGATCAAAGCTCGAGTTTAGAAAAGCCAATTTCTGAGAGCACATGTAACTGTCAAAGTCAGGCGAGCCTACAATCCCAGCCATTACATTAGATTGAATCCTGCATGCAGATTCAATTCTCCCTGCACCTCGATTGGCTGGAACTCCATGCTGTCATTTGTCTTTCCGCTGTCAGATGAAGCCTCATGACGCATTCATCTCATTCTTACAAGATAGTATGCGCAACATCTTAATGTGAGTGACAATTAATGACCCATTCGCTAGCAATCTTGGCATTGACGACAACTGGAATCGGTTAGATTACCCCTGAATTTTCATCGTACCTTTACCATTCTTCCTCCTTTATGTTGAATCTCGCCTTTGTAATCCCAAATCATCCTTCTTCACTTACTGCATACATATTCACTTGCACTTACTGCATACATATTGTGATTCACCAGACTTGGACCGCTGAAAGTGAAGTTCTGCACACGACATTGCCTAATCGACTGCTAACTTTGTTGCAGCATCCCAAAACAACAGAATGTCATGATAATAGGGTGTCCTTCTGACTGGTATACTGCATTCGGAGATTCATATTTATCCACTATCAGCAACAAACTCAGTTTGAACCCATGTAACTTCAACTGTTGCCACTCACCAAGGTCCCAACTCTATCCTCCGTCTAAGTTCTGCAAGAATCTTCAACACCCCGACAATTCTGTGCCACGCGGTTACCACTCATATGCTCAAACTAGCGGCCTAATAAACTACCTTCCGTGGAGTCATATGCAGGGGCACTTATGATCAACCCATTTCTCAGTTTCCCATGTCCGGTCCTGAGAGTTAGTTAGCGATACAACCTTGCTAATGTCTCGAGTTCTCCAGGTGCGTCTTGTTCAATTCTAGATATGTTGGCTTATACCAACCTCCAATTCTTGCGTCAATAGTGTACTTGAATACGAGTGCTAACATGTGGGAATTGGGGGCAAGAAGACTCCATCAATCCGGTGCACCTGACGCTTCCTAAATGGCAACAAAGAACACGCATCAGCAATTTAAATATAAACCGCCGACATGTCTTCAGGACTCTTTCCAGGCACACCTCAAATTGCATCCTGCTCAACCGTGTGTTACTCTGTTGCCGTGTTTTCCCGTTATTCTATTAAACTTTGTAGTATATTTACCCTTATACACTTCCCTCTACATTCCCAACTTCACTTCATCAAAAATGGAACCTACGGCCAGCCAGGTGAGGAATCACTATTCACAGAAGAACCAAGAAGCACACCTTGAGAGAGCACTTTCACGTGCATTGCAGAAGACAGCCAATCTTCATTGCCAATCAAATGTTTGAACATCCAACCCAGCCTTCCAGTATAGTGTTGGAGATAGCTAATGTCCGGGCTATAATTTTGATGAAGTAGTATGATGATGATACCGATCGGGAGATCAGCAATGGCGAAAGTGAAGACCCTGGACAGTTTACCTTGTCATCCGATATCGAAGAAGACGATTTGGACATCCGGCAAGAGGTCCTCCATCTAGACCAGGCGCGCCTTGATAAGACAATACGAACTACAAGGGTGCAACCACCAAAGAAACAGAGCCGTGCAGATACTGTCATTGGCAGCGCTCCACTTCCAAATCTGCAACATCCGGCCTGGGTGATAGCACCACCATTGTTCAAACGCCAAAAGTCAGTCATCAGCATATCACGCGAGTCTGATGTTGTACAGGCGCTCCCGCTTCCCAAGGCCAGTGGAGACCAGAATGTTCCTCAACGAAAGGTCAGTGGAGATCACAACATTCCTCAACACCAACAGGCTACTTTTGAGATAGCGAAAAGGTTCATGGAGGCAATCGTATTCACAAAGACCCCCTGGCCAATCGTTTCTGATGAGAAGTACTCGATGGTTGATGAAGCTTGGAAACTAGCCATTGAAGCCCAGGATTGAGAGCTGGCATTAGCAGGTGCTCCTGTAGGTACTCAATCTGTGTGTCAATTGCCTGGTGGTCCATCTCTTAAAATCGATCCCAAACCCAGAAGGTGTAAGTGTATATTCTGTTTTCTGCTCCTCGATTGGACTTATGATGATACTAAACCTCGAAACATACATAGTTAAAACTAAAGATTAGTACTGTTCGAGGGCGCTTAGCAGATGGAGCTTGTCGAACTATTGTCTGCAGTTACCGGTTGGATTTAGGATCTGAGACTGAGCTTCGAATCCTGATTAAGGGGCCCTTGTTTGGCGATGCTTATCTCTCGAAGGTCATCGATGACAACAAGTCTTGGTTCACGCGGATGGAAGTGCTTGACTTAATCTATCACCAATTTTTCTTCATTGCCAATAGCTTGGGGCGACAACCGACCACATCGCAGTTCTTTCAACCTCTAACACCACAGACATTAGCGCTTGTGGCCGCAGCAATTCATTGTACGCTGTCTGAATATGCCACTGGAATGAAGGTTACAGTTATGTTTTCTCAAGATGAATATCGAGGTAAATTTTGCCCTTCCATGGTGACAGATTGCATTTCTGCCGAAGCCATTGCACTCATCAAATTCAAATTGCACATGGTGGGGCTGCTTCATACCCCCCCCCCCCCAATGGTGCTCGGCCGCTATAATAGGCGCTCCTCAATCCCCGTCGGCACTCCTCAATCCCCTCAGCCCTCCTCAGTGTGAATTGGTGCTTCGATATTTCATTCAGCGCTCCATATTTCCTTTTCTGTCTGCGCTCCTCCTCTAGGATGGGCCCACCTCAATCCCCTCCTCAACCTCGATTAGGAGCGCCTCTATTTCATTCCAGACTCTTTACCTCCCTCCTCGTTCGGCGCTGCTTAGCATGCATGGGCTGCTCCGCTGCATAGGCGGTCCTCAATCCCCGTCGGCGCTCCTCAATCCCCGTCGGCGCTCCTTGGCCTGGATTTGCACCCCTCAATATCATTCTGCATCACCATCAGCACTCCCCTTGACCTTCCACACGACATCAGGCACTCCTCCTCTCCTGGTGGCGCACCTCTTTTTCCCCCAAATTCATCATATTGCCTTTCAAACTCCATTTTGATTCACCGCAAGCTAACCTCAATTCCAACCCTTTCAGATATCACAAATCTAGCCAAACGACATTGGAATTCAATTTCACCCACTCGCCAGGCCCGAATCATTCAGAAATATAAGGAGCGCTTCCAGCTTCTTTGCGCCATTGATGAATTGTGTGTTCCTGCGTTTGTTGGCCCTGATGAGATGGGAGATTTGGTGGATGACATTGAGACTATGTTCGATTGATATCATTCCCATCGCTTTGTCGGGTTATTCTGTTGGTTTTACCTACTTTCATTTTTGAATCACTCGTCATTTTCTTTTGTTCTTCCTTAATGTAGCGATGCAAACAATAGAATGTTGATGAGATGCTGGGTACTATAGTATGATTTAGAGGTTGATAATGAACAATAATCTATGCATCATACGTGGAGGGTATTCTTGTTGCTCGTGTACATCCGGAGAATATCAGATAACGCCTGCAGTTCTTCGAATGAATATCCATAGGAACCCAGCATCTCTCAGAGTTAGTTTGGGATTCCCGCATTGGTTGGGCGACAGTCCCAGGTGCTCCCAAACTTTTCACAACCGCTCCCATGGTGCTCCTCTACCAGTCATCAGTTCTCCCAGTTACTCCGAAGGCCGGCCGGAATGCCCTTCTAGGGTCTGATACTCCCCTGAAATTGATGCTTCTAAGTTTACACTCCACATCCTCTCAGATACTCCTGGAGGCTCCCAGCGACTCAAATACATTTTGCTGATGTTTTAGTCTACAATAATGTCATTCAGTTGCTCCGATATAAGCTGGGCAGATGGGCTCTTATTCCGGCACTCTGGAAATTCATCGCAATGTTAGGCATCTCAGAGACAAGCAACCATTGGAACAAATATATATGAATGCAATATAATCAATTCCATTCTATCAATGAGAAATGACATTGATGCAAGTATTATTTTCTTGCCCACCATCGTTCTCACCCTCCTCTCTTCCACCCTCTTCAGATCCTTCCAAAGTCTAGGTGTAATGATTAGCAGTTGTGCACATCTAGCCTTGACATGGCTAGCGGGGATTAAATTTACCGGTTTAATTATGCGCTCGGCAATCTCCTTCCCTGTAGCTCTCCGAATTCTAAAGTAAAATATTTCCTGATCATGTGCAAGTTTCGCTTTGAATGCTTTTGAATGGCAATAGTGGTAAGAAATCTGACCATATATGGTGTTCATTATCATTTGCCTGTTTGTACATAATCCCATATACTATTCTTCCAATTCAGCCTGCTCCAAGGTGCATTTTACCATAGATGTCATAATGTACGGCTCTTTTGGGCCTCTCTTGCTATCGATGAAATCACTCAGCTCCTCCTGGTGTCTCACATCTGTAAACTCGGTGTGGAGTTGTTGGGCGGCTAGAACCATATCCTTGCCATTCAATACCCAGCTAGTCACAACCATCATTGTTGAATTTGGCATCTCAAGGAGGTTGCTTGTTACTTTTTGGCTCACACCCTCGCCCAATTCCATTGCCAGTCATGTGTAGCCTTGCCTTCCTTTTTTCATTGCCTCTCGAATTTCGCTTGCACATTTCTTCCAAATCATAACCACCCACTGCCGGTGAATCCATTCAGTATTTAGAAATCATCCAATGGCTGCCAGTTCTCGAATGTCTCCAAAAGATCTGCAACCAACGTCTCCCAGTACAGGGGTTCATCTTGAACTTGTTTCAAATGGTTCTGCCCACGGATACTGGACTGATGCGTCTTCTCCAGAAACCCAGCCACCCATACTTTCTTCCACTTGTTGAACGCAGTATAGTTGACCTGCCCCATCCTTTTGGCAAATTGCATCAAGTAGAATTCTGTTTTCTTCAGCCTGATTGGTGGTTTGCCTTCTGCACTGCCCAAGTCTGATACATTGTCACACTCATCATCTGCATCATAATTGTCCTAGGACATCTCTAGCAATGGAGGCAACTCAGCAATCAGTGGGACATATGATTCCCGCATTTTCACTGGCGGCTGGAATCGTTTCGTTGGGAGGTGAATCGGCGGTTTTCTAGGTGCGCTGGAAGAAAGTTCAGGTGGAGGATTAGGGCTCAAAGATGTTTGCCGATTGACTGGACGGCTTTCTGGCAGTCCGGGAAGCACTTTTGGTGAACCTGGACATAACTGCCCATGTGCTGGAATCTGTGGAAGGGGGAACATTTGAGACTCACCATAACCACCTTGATAGAGGTTATATTCTTGCCATGGTGGCGCATAACATGAATATTCTTGACTTGCGCTGGTGTTTGGGTGCAAACTGTGTGCCAGGATGAATAGAGAGTGCCGATAAAACTACAAAGCGCCAGGAAATGGCTGCTGTGAATGCCGATAGGAATACCCATTTGGCGGATGATATTGATTAGTTTGTGTCTCAAAATTGACTGTCTTGGCCAGTGGCAGTTAATAAACTATTTTCCGATCATTTTGAATTGTCTATAAGGTGTTATTGCATGTGAAATAGGCCATGTGGAGGGGCCATATTCGCTGTCTTTGGTGGTGATCCATTCGTCGACATGTGTAGTGAGCAATGATTCAGGTAAACCAGTCTAAGATTCGAGAAGTGATATAGAATGAATCGGAGTATGGGTGACTATATTGCAGGTAGCAGTGACCTTCAGCAGAGTGAAGGGCTACTTATATCCCATTCAGTTGTCATGATCTGTGGTGTTTCCCTCCACCTTTGACCCATGAAACCAACCCTGCTGAGAGAACAAAACCTAAATTGCACACATCCTGGCTTTCATTGCTATATGCTCGAATTCATATTCGAGGGTATGGAATTGGTGCTCACTTTCATACGCTTCCGTGACTTTACAGGTCATAGAAGGGATATGATATGATATCTCCAGAAACCCAGCATGGACTATATCCAGCATGAAGGTTAGCACAACTACGAAGATTACATATGAGTTGTGTGGGTATGACCTTACAACCTCATTCAATAGGATGCCTGTGAGCCGAGCAGCAACAGTGCTCACTTCCTATTGAGCTTCTTGTCCAAACTTCATTGTTTTCCTCAGGATCCACCCTCCAGTCAAGAATTGTTACTGAGGCAACCATCCTAGCAGTTCTCAATGATCGCTGCCCGGGTATACCGGTACCTAGAGAGCTCACCTATTCATTGTATTTAGATGGTCTACCTTCATTATCAGCTGCTTGGAGGCTCGAGTGCAGGTATAAACTCACAATGCGGTAATGATGTAGTATGTAATATAAGGCCCATTCTGGCCATTGCAGTGATTACAAAGCAAACATTCTCTTCTCCGCTAACGACTTTCAACTGACGATGTGCGTAATTATTGTGCGGGACTTGATATATATATTCTGGTTTATGAAGAAAGCTGATTGTTAGGTGACTTTATTTGACCCTGCATTTGGCAGGGTACAATGCCGCTGTAATACGCTAACATGAGTTAGCTCACATTGAAACCAATATCCCCGAGGCTCTGAATGGCCCCTTGAAGCATCATCGAGATTCATCTGATTATGTATTCACTGCCCATTCCTCGCATATGGTGTACACTGGCCGGAATCATGTTACGTGCTGTATCTGCAACAAAACGTTATTCGACCAGAACCGACTCAAGGCTCACAATGAACAATATCACCAAATATCAATGAATGAAGGGCTATTACCTGACGCGATCTTACCTCCAGCAGGCTGGGATTGACCCAAGCCATAATGGATTGACTTCAGTTGGTGCACCTGTGAATGGTCCTCAATGAGCTAGTCAACTAATAATCTAACCATAGACAATGTACCTGGTGTGCCACCAGCCGAAGATAATCCCAACGAAGAAACTATAGACCCTGAGTAGTCTGATCCGACATGTACTCCTGATCCAACAAAGTCAAGGGCTCATAGGCAGGTAGTTGGAGTGGAAAATGCAGGGGGGAAAGCATATGGCAAAGAAACTGGATTGTACAACAAACATCACAAGTTGTCAGAACAATGGAATCCATGGCATCCATGTCGGTCAGCACACAACTTTGAACAGGCTCAATCATTTCGCCAGCAAATGAAGACGTGGATGGATCAACATGTGAGGAGTGGACTGTACAACTTCATAATCGAATCATTGCAATCTGCAGATGCCCTGAGAATGTTCCTCTTTCAACTCGATTACGGGCTTCGCGATGATAGTTGGAATGAAGATCATTCCCATATCTTCGAAACATTATACTACAGGGATATTTGCAAATGTAAATAGTACTACTTGGCACATCGCCTAGTTCAGGTGCACCTTGATGTTTAACCAGTGCGTCTTGCAGACTCAGAATGGTGCCGAATATACAGAGAGTTGAACACAGGTGATTGGTGGTGGGATACACAAAATCAGCTCCCTGCCGAGGTGATAATTATGCCAGTCATTTGGGCATCCGACCTGACTCATGTGAACAATATTTTGGACAATCAGCATGCCTGGACACTGTATTACACAATTGGTAATAGTTTAAAGGAAATCCGGCAGACACGAATATTGTGCGCCTGGATTGTAGTTCTGCTGGTCCCATGTCCCCCGAATGGTGCCAACAATACTGACAAGGCATGGCATTCCGCAGTTGGAACTGTGCTGTCCCCACTCCGGAATCACGACGTAACTGGTTCTGGCTTGAAATGTAATTGTGCTGATGGATTCCCGAGACAATGTTATCCTCTTTTGGCAGCCTGGGTTGGGGATTATCCAGAACAAGTAATAGCTGATCAAGTCTCATATGTCTCATGCCCAATGTGTGAAATTCCTCAAGGTGCGCTGATGGGACATTCCACATTTCGACCACTCGATAACTCAACAGATCAGCATGTTTACTCAGTTCTTCTGGTCAAACCTAATATTGATATCCTCAGATTCTTGGTATTCATCTAATCCGAAACCAGTTCTGGCAATACCCACTTTGCAATGTCTATCGCCTTTGGCAGCCTGACGAAACGCATCAGCTGCTTTTGGATTCAGTCAATGACTTATTGCACTGGCTGCTAAAATCCCTGGAAGCTAGATATGTCAAGAATCAATGTGACAATCGATTCACATCTCTACCATGATATCCCAGCCTCAAGCTCTTCTCTAAGTTATTCGATTAGATATAAAGCAGTTCCTGGCAGGGAAATAAGATCCAGGGCATGATCAGAACACTGGAAGTGAAATGCGCTCCAATGCTTGACTGCTCCAAGGATCACAGGAAAACTGCAGCAGAAACAACCACTGATGAAATCGTAATTGGAGCAGTGCAGGCATTATGTGAATTCTCTCCACTTGCTAGCGAACAAAATCACTCTCATCTGTCCCTCACAACACTACATGATGGACTGAAGCGATTCTACAAAAAGAAGGGTGCTTTTCAAGAACAGAAAATGTCAAAGACAGCGAAGGCCTAAGTGGATGAACAGTTGACAAGCAAATCACATCAGTTACGAGAATGAACAATTCATACAATCTGTGCTAAAATGAAGGTTTAAGTATACGGGGCTGAAAACGTTACAACAACCAGACGAAGGCAATTTGAGGTGCGCCTGAATAGAGTCAGACAAGCGGCAACCATAGGGTCAGATGCTGATTGGCAGCGTGCTAAAGAGTGGTTGGAGTGCGAAATCCATCAAGTGACACCTGCTGAACAAAAGCTTTTCTATAAATTCTTCAAACATCATGAACACCAACTATTACAAGAAGTCAAGACTAAGGCAATCGGTCCCAAAATCATATTCGCCAACAAACTTGCTCATATGAAGACTGCTGCAGAACAAGAGGTTTATGGTGTGGCAAACAGAACCTTCGACAAGGAGGTGAAATTTCAGGTCCGTTTATCCGATGCTGAGACTGAAGCCACCACCTGCAGTATTGCTGATATGAACTGGGTATCAAATCAGCTACGGAGAGAAACTTATGGTATCACTTGGCATGAGCAGATGTGGTTCAAGAAGAAATTGTCCATCCGCATGATCGAGTTTGAAGCGCGTTGGAACGCAATTGGCGTTTAGGACCTAAGGAAAACCAATGAACAGTGTGTGATATATTTCAGATATCCAATGATCTATCTTGTGAGCCATATATCAAAGTCAATTCAGCGAATGGATTCTGCGGACAATTTCACCACTGATGTTTCTGAACAGCTATATATCGGCAATGTGCAAATGGCATATGAATCTACAAATAATAACAATTACATTTAACAGATGCTCAAACGCAATGAGTGGTGTACTGGTCTTGACTATATTGCGAAGGCACAGTCATATCTGGCCCGTTCAAGGCTGGTACGATATTGATTACGCAAAAGTTTTCAACCTACTATCCGCTACCAATAAACACCGGAATTCTCTCATCGCCCACACTTTACTCCTCCAGCATCGTCAGGAATTGTAATTTTTCCACCGCGTATCACAACAGGTTCATCGTTTGAGAGAAACCCATGTCTGTGGAGTATCCAGAAGTATCAAATTAATCTCACTCAGAGATGTTTCAGAAGATTTTGAAAATTGCAACTTTGGGCAGTTATTCTGTGCACAAATTAAAGAGGACTGGGGACACAAAGTTTGTGGACTGGTGCATGGATATGTTCAGAATGCACTCAAACACAGTATATTTATTAAACTTCAGAATGAGCTGTTGTACTACAGTCAACCATCTCACTGCTCTACATCTGTTGAGCATATGTTACTGGATTGCAAGGGAGAATCTTCCGATGCCAATCAAGTGATCATGCCAGAATCTCATAACATCTGGGTCAAATCTACGGACAGTGACCTTGATAACACCTTCCAAGGCCGAGTTTCATCTTTTTCTATATTATACTTTAGATGGACACTACTGGATTAGTTCCTCCAATTTCAGGAGTGCTTACCCACCGGATAAACGATATCGACCATTTCTAGGAGGTGCAACATGAGTCATGAAGGGATATTATGTCCTCAAGCTCAAGAATATGCGGTGGTGAGTCCAACAAAGTACAAAGATCTGCATGGTTGGGCTGATTGTATTAATGAGTTCATCCAGGTTGAAAAACAGACTAATAAGATGTTTACTTCACCAGTCGGAGCAATTGTTGGACCGGCACATTTGGTGTTCGAGAGGGCTGCATGACATATAATCGATAACATGTGGCTTGAAAACAATTATGTGGATATGGATACCTACTGGACTGTATATTTAGTTACAATGCATGAATCAAGGTGTGCAGGAGGAAGATAGTTAATTGAATTGTACTATTTGACACAAACATTACAATAATCACTCCTGGAGAGAATGGCTCCTGGTTTCAAGTCCACCAGAATAGTCTAGAAGCTGTGGCTAATACTCCCAATAGCTCCAAAATTTGCACAATCTAATAGTTCGATTTTGTAGGATTTTGAAGTCAACTATACACTCTTCAGAATATTCTTGAATTCTGTTCCACAACTCCCGCTGCATTAAGGAGCACCAGTGAAGTAGTCACAGAGCACCTGGGAGCACATCGCTTTGCATTCAGTCTATCTGGGAGCATCAGGGAGCATCTGAAAGCATCAGTGTGGATGTTCAGAGTGGCTGAGTTGTTTAGTTATGACTTCGAAACCATCGTACATTAGGCCGATGTTGCGGCTGCCCTTTTGTGCCATTGCTCTGAGTTGAAAATAAACCTAAATCTGAAGAGTTGGCGATATGATACAGCTACTTTGAGTTACCGGAGGACCAGATGGAAAGTAGAAATTTGTATAGATTATCGGGTGTGTTTTGAAATGAGAGGCTGTATTGTGTGCAAGTCAGGTGATGTTAAGATCACTTACTATGCTGGCGGTGTGTATAATACGGGAGGAATAGAGAAATGATGTGCAGGCTGGAAGAAGGGATATATATACTTGAGTTTCTGCGATTTCTTGGTTGAACTTGTGAGATACAATAATTTTAATTCATATCCTGCGTTTTGTTAGTTAACTGACACAAAATGGCCCAGCCATCATCTTGGACAACCACCAGGCACATTATGAATGACAAGCCTCGAGATCAGATTTAGTACTCGCGGTGAGGCCAGTTTACAACGCCATTCATTGGTCTTCCATCATGCCCCACTTTTACCACTGAGATTTCCTGCATCTCAATACAAACTGAGCACTTCTCAGGTTATCCCAACTGCTTGACCATCCAACACGGCTATCGACACACCGCACGGTGGACAAAGCGAATGCAACTGATGTCATAGGATAGAGAATACGTTGTTGTTTGTTTTGCGATGCTTCTGGCTCAGTTAAAGGAGAATATCCACCGCAAAGCTGACGATATATACAATGAATGGTTCAAAGTATTCTGCCAAGAATCAGTGCAATGCTATGATAATCGCACCAACAAGGCATAAACACCCTTCAAGCGGTGCAAATGGACCTTCAGCCATTGCTGTAACAATGAATACCAATGGTGAGTTTAATCTGAGTTTGATTTGATGGCAGGGAACCCAATGTTAAATGCATTTCAAGGGATCTCGTCCACGAGTATCATCACAGGCGAAAGCAACTTAGAGTCTAATGCGGTATGCACTGTGCCTCCCTTTTGCTTCAAATCCCTCCCAGGTCACTCAAATAGGAGTCTCTCTCACCTGCCATTGCCTATACATGCAGAGGATATCATTCCTACATACGTAAATTGGAATACCTATATCGGACTCTGCTGGCCCAAAGCACTCACACTAACACGACTCCGGTCGGATGAATTATTCATAAACATCAAAAGTGTAGTCCTTCGGGTAATTCTCAGTTTCCCACTGTTGAGACATGGATTTCTACACCGGCTGGCGAGAGGGATTCCTCTCAAGGAGGGAGTTCCGTGGATTGTACAATCCATGGTCAGAACACCACGGCCTCATCTTCGCTCATCAATTCTGGGGTGCTAGATTTCACTAAACACGTAACTTCCGCCACATCCACTTCACACCAAAAGTCAATAAATACTCCAACCACTACCCGATGTATAAGCAGTGGTAGCACACCAGCACCCGGCGGATCCTCATTGGTAGACTCAAGCGTCATAGAGTATCCAGGCTTGAATCTGGCATTGCAAGCACCCCAACTCCTCTCTGCGGTTTTGAAAAGCTGCCCACCCTCATCCCTAATCCAGAAGCCCACGTGACCATTACAAATCCACTGCAAACCAGAGCTACAAGAAGGAATCAGTGACGGAGGGAGTGGGAATGGCAACTGCAGGGGGTGTCTACCCCACGATCAGTGGTCTCTGGCAGTCGCAGCATCCATCGATTTGGTCACTCAGACATGATGTGTCTGGTATTTGCAAAGGGCAGACTCATGGAGCTCTATATGTGGAATAGATGGCCATTTATGAGGCCAAGCGACTTGTAGATGGTAAGTTATGCAACGCGATGCGCTGCGAAAGCATTAGCTGAAGCACCGCACTGGCAGATAATAGAGAAGTAATGGAACACCGCTATGCAGCAAATCAACATCAGCAAAATGTATTTTAGTCACTCAGAACCTCCAGGAGTATCTGAGAGAATGTGGAGTGTAAACGTACAAGGGTCAATACCAGAAGAGTATCAGACCCTATGAACGTATTCCAGCCGGCCTTGGGAGTAACTGTAATCTCTGAAGAGGGGTACAGGAGTCCCATGGAAGGGATTGTGATAAGTTTGGGAATACGTCGGAATGCCGGAAAGATCTCTGGGTGCACCTGGGAGAGTCGTCGAACCAACGCGGGAATCACAAGCACACTCTGAGAGCTGACTTAGTTCTTATGGATATTCTTTCAGAGGACTGCAGGCGTGATCTGAGACTCTCCTGATGTAAACGAGCAAGCGATTTCCCTCAACAGCAAATATGATACATGGATTATTGTTCATTATCACTTCTGAATCATACTAGCTATCATGGTCTTCAATATTGAATTTTTTGCCTCGCTACATGAACAAACCAAAGAAGAAGGTGAAAGATTGAAAAATACATACAGGGACACCGAAACAATAACCTAACTAAGCGATCGAATTACATTGATCAAACATGCTGTCAATGTCATCCACACCATCTCCCATCTCATCAGGTCTGACGAAAGCAGCAACATACAATTTATCAACAGCGCAAAGAAGCTGGAGGCGCTCCTTGTCTTTGCCGATTATTCATACCTGGCGAGTGGATGAAATTGAATTCCAATGTCATTTGGCTCGATTTGTGATATCTAACAAAGGTGTAATGAGATGTTAGCTAGCTGTGAATCTTAATGGGCATTTGAAAGTCAATAATTATTCCGATGAAAAAGGGGAGCAACCACCAAGGAAAAGAGGAGGGCTGATGGGAGTGCTGTGTGAAAAAGAGGAGTACACAGAAGGTGTTGAAGAAGCGAAGAATGAAAAAGAGCGCCAAATCTAGGCTGAGCAGTGCAGACGGGGATTGAGGAGCGCCAAATCTAGGCTGAGGAGTGCCGATGAGGATTAAGGAGCGCCGATACCAGTGGAGGAGCGTCGAATGGGGGTGGGTGTGGGAGGTGTGGGGGTAACTAATGCAGAATACAATATAGAAGCGACAATCCAGACCGCGGTGCGCTGGTGGGAATTGAGCAGCGCCGAAAGTATGGAATCGAGTGTGGAATGAAATAGAAGAATGTCAATCTTGGCTAAGGAGCGTCAACAGGAATTGAGGAGCACTGGAAGGGGAATCGAGTGTCGAATGAATTAGCACAGCGTCAATCTAGGCTAAGGAGGGGCGACGGGAATTGAGGAATGGAGAAAGGGAAATTGAGTGCAGAATGAAAGATACAAGGGTCAATCTAGGCTAAGGAGCACCGACATGGAATTGAGGAGCGACTATCCTCACGGAGTTGCGCTGCAGGGGGTATCAAGCGGCCCATTAATGTGTGATTGTTTAGTGCAGTGGCTTTCGGACTAAAGTTTATTACAGGAGATGGGCAAAATGTACCTCAATATTCATCTTCTGAAAACATAACTGTGGCCATCTTTCCACAGGCATATTCAGAGAGCACACAATGAATAACTGCATCTGCTAGCACTAATGTCTGCAATGTGAGAGGTTGGAAATGCTGGGATGTCATGGGCTGGCGCCCCAAACTATTGGCGGTGAAGAAAAATTGGTGGTAATGAGATCAAGCACTTCCATTCAGCTGAATCATGATTTCTTATTATCAACGACCTTGGAGGAATATGCATCGTCAAACAGGAGCTCTTTAATCGGGATCGAAAAATCAGTCTCAGAGCTCAAGTCCAACTTGAAACTATGGACACCAGTTCGACTTGCCCGATGTTCCAACCATTCTCGAATGGTACCTCTTTTCAGTTTCAACTATGTATATTTGTGGGCGTAGTCAATATCCAAAATCTCATAGAGGCACATTGAACAGAATCGAAGACTTACAGCTTCTTGTGTTTGCAGATCTATTTTGAGAGATGGACTGCTGGGCAATTGACCCACAGATGGCGTACCTACAGGAGTACCTGCTAATGCCTGCTGATGATTTTGAGCGTCAATGGCTAGTTTCGAAGCTTCTTCAACCATCGAGTACTTGTCATCAGATAGTATTTGCCAAGGAGTCTTTGTGAATACGATTGCCTCCATAAACCTTTTTGCTACATCAAAAGTAGCTGTTTGGTGGTGGGGAACACTCTGATCTGCACTGGCCTTGGGTTGTGGAACATACTGGTCTCCACTAGACATGCGTAGCGGCAGCACCTGGGTAGATTGTGCACGGTCAGACTCGGATAATTTGTTGAGGAGGGTTGACTTTTGGTGTTTGAGCAGTGGTGGTGCCATTGCCCCAGCTGGATTTCGGGAGTTTGGAAGTGGAAGATATGCAATAACAGTATCGGCACAGCTCCGGTACTTTGGCAGTGGACCCTTTGTTGTTCATAATGACGTGTCCCGGCAGGACTGGCCAAGAAGCAGAACCTCCTGTTGGTGATCAGAATGGTCTGCTTTGATGTCAGACGATAAGGTGGACTCTCCAGGGTCTTCACTTTTGTCATCGCTGCACTCCTGATCACTATCGTCATCCTGCATCGATAATCAAATCTGGGACATTAGCCATCCGGAACACAATGCACAACACACAATGGATTGCAAACATTTGATGGACACTGAAGATTGGCTCCTTTCTTGATTGCCAGTGCTCTCTCAAGGTGTGCTACTTGATTCATCTGTGAATAGTGATTCATCACCTGGCTGGTCGTAGATTTCATTTGGGCTAATGATGACAGAATGTTCGGGAATATGGGAGAGAATGTATAAGCAGTAAATATAACATTAAGTGCAATAGAATATTTGGAAAAATGGAGCAAGAAGTTACACATAGTCGAGGAGGATGCAATTCGATGCGCGCCTTGAAGGGTTCAGGTGAAATGACTTCAATGGTTCATAAGTATATCGAGGATGGCCGTCCAGTGTTGGAATATACGATGTTATTAGGTGCACCAGAATAGATGGAATTCCTTGTCAGGTGTGTCAGAAACGATGAATTCCTAAGGCCAAATGTTAGCAACTCCTATCAACAACACTCTGTATGGATGCAAGAATTGGAGGTTGCCTAAAGCCAACACACATAGAATAGAACCGGATGCACCGGAAGAAAACTCGTGACACTAACTAACCCTTGGTGCTGGCCAATTGGGGCACTGAGAACCTGAATGAAAATATCTGCTCCTGCATATGTCTCTCTAAAGGTAGTCATTATGAATGAATGTTTGAACATTAGAGGTGATCGCATGGCATAGAATCGGTACAGCATTTCGAATCTGCAGAACTCGATAGATTTGGGACCTTGAGAGTGACAGCTGAGTTGCAAACGTTCATACTGAGGTTGTTATCAATGGAGGAGAAATATGCATTTCCGTATGTGGTATATCTGCCGGAAGGACACATGTATCTTCATGATATTCAATTGTATCAAGATGCTGAAGCTAAGGTAATGGTTGATCAGACACTATTATATGAATAACTTCCCTTTCATGCATTCATCTGAGCTGTGTGTGCAGAATAACCTTCACTACAATGCTGCAGTAAATAGAGGAGAGAGTATTTGGTACACAAAGGAGAGATTCAGGTGGAGAGAAAGAATGGTAAGGTACGATGGATGATTCAGGGGTAATGGTATTGATTCAAGCAGTTGGTGATGCCAAGATTGCTAACAAATGGGTCATGAATAGTCACTCGCATTCTGTTTTGGCGCCTAATATCTAGTATGTTGCACACCATTAAATTACATATTTATTGCAAGTCTCACCGCTACAATGTTGACTTCAATTCATGTCAGGATTGAAAGCTATATGCTACAATGGAATGAATGCATAGTGAGACGTCACCTTACAGTGGACAGAAGAATGATCATTGCATGCATATGTATACATTTCCGGAAATTTAGGTGCACCAAAGTTGAAATGTTTATCTGTCGATTTAATGGCTGGAGATTGCAAGCTCGCCTGACTCTGACAAGTTAATTGCACTGTTTGAAGCTGTCTTGTCTTAACGTGAGCATTGAAGATTCTCACTCTTCGAACTTCTCTCTTGATGGAAATCGATGCACATAATCTATTTCCAGAGATGAGATTGAGCAGCCCAAACATTCAAGTTAGTCAGAATCATGTTATGTTGGCATTCAGAGCATTGGGAACTTAGGCCTCATTGAGTAAGTACGGTACAGAGGTGAGCGGGAGTTGCCAGCCATCCTGCAGAGTCGCTGAATGGAATCTGTCTTTTCAGATTCTTGCTCTGATGCTCCAGCTCTTCTGACAGAGCCTGAACATGCAGAGGGAATTCTAGGATTTGGAAGCATAGGTCCAGGTTTACTACTTAGTCAATATCGAGTTAAGTGGGTTACTAATTGGCTTGGTCTGTGTATTTATAGTTTAGTTGTACGGCGCGACCTTCCAGCAACAGACAAGTTGACACGGAGCTGACAGTTCAAGCCACTTTAGCGGTGGGCTTCATATCCCGAACAAGCAGAAATTGATAAATAAGCAGAGGCTGAGCGGGATTTACCGCCTGCATCTAAACATGAAGTGTCTTGTTAGATGATCATCTGTGTGCACTGCATCCACTGATTCAAAGTCAAAGAACACATGATGAGAATGAAGGAAACTAAAATATACAGTGCACTGCAGACTGGGATACATGCGCTTTGGTGGCGTATTTGTCACTTTTGAGGCGTGCCTGGTCTGAAATGGAACATCCATAATGAGTCGCAGCTTGTCAAGGTTGGCTTCATACAAATCCAAGAACATCATTCTGGACTGGATGGTAGATTTCAGTTCCTCCAGAACATCAATCAGAGGCCAGGAAATGTTCTGCAGGGAAAGCTGCATCTTAGCCATGAATACCTGAGCCATGTCTCAGTATCTGACACTCTGCCATGCGGATCTTGGGTCTGCCCGAACTTCAATGATATGCCAGGAACAGCTGCAACTTTGCTACCAATAAGTGAGCCAATGTCTGATATTCTGACAGAAGTACTCAATATCACCTAGACTGACTTCATTGCGACAGTGATTGCCAAATATGCAGGTATCGATCGGTCATATGGATATGGACTCAAGCCTTTCCAGTGCATGTAAGTTCGATCAAATGCCAGCCAAAGGGGCAGGTTGGCCCCAAATAGGTGAGCCGTGTCTCATATTCTAACTGAAATACTTGATATCACCCAGAGTATCTCAGTGCCAAACGGAAATAGCAAATGCGCTGTGCTGGAGCTATCGAAATGGACTCAAGACATATGCAGAGGATTCTCTAGCGCACCTGAATATCAATCATATGCTAGCAAATACTGCGGCATTGCTACGAATCTGCAAGCCGGGATCTCATATTCTGACATAGAAACTCAATACCGCCTCGCCTGAAATGATTGCGAAATGGGATTGCCAAATATGTAGGGCTTGACCTGTGGTCAGGAAACTCAAGACAGGTCCCGAGGTTTCCCCGGTATACCTGCAAGTGGTTGAAATATGGTTTTTTCCAATGCTTTGACTTCGAAATGCATACATGGCCTCAGCCTTCTGGTGCACCACAAATTCGCATGGGACAAATGATTCGAAGCCCATTGCTGCTTCATGCTGAAAATTCAACTTATCCCATTTGTTGTGAGATTGGCCAGCCTGGAACATGTAATGTAGCTTATCAATTGAATTCATCTTATATTCATCATTATTAATAATCAAAAACCCCACTGAAATCCCCCTCAAACAATTCAACGATGAGATCTTTGATTCACTTCAAAAATGACACAGAGAAAGGATTTATCTGTACATTATAGTGTGCCTTACAAACGACCATTTTGACTATTTGTATCAGTTAAGATTATGTTAGGTGACTGTCTAAAGAGGCGTACCTTGATGAATTGTCCTAACAATCTAAGATGATGGTTCGTCAGACTGCAAGGTATCGCCATTCTCTGTCGGCCACTTCATATGGTCCTCACGAGACTCCAGAATTTGGTAAATCCTCATTGTTGTGATGTTTGGTTGACTGATCAAGCCATGCAGGACTCTCATGTGCGCAACTCCAGAGAGTTGATGGAGATCACTCGCATTGATATAATAGCCACAAGGACCCATATTCAGTTATGAAGTGTGTGGTACTCGGTTTTACCCTAGCCGGACAACTCTTGCAAATGCCTGCAGCTGCTCATTTATAACCCAGAATTGCTGAGTTATTACTGCATTGTTTGCTGCGGTAAGATTTAGGCCAGTTCCGCCCTCTCTGGGTGTTGTTACAAATACCGAGGGATTTCGTGAATTTTGGAATTTGAGCTGCATTTCTGTGCATTCATCATTACCCATTTCTGTGTACACGTGGAATATATCCATATGATCCGCAAAATACTTTGTTAGCCACCACTTCACATGACGAACTTGGCCAGGAAGGGGACAAAATTGCAACGCCTTTGTGGAGGAGATGTACCAGGGAGTACATTGTAATATCTGCCTTGTTCCGGAAGAAGTGCCTCACATGATTCGTCGTCCTGGTCAGGTTCGGGATCCTCCGCAGGTTCCTTGACAAGCATTGGCACACATGTCTCTCTCAGCCATCCGAAAACCCGCGAATTCATCCAATTATACAGTAGCCATTGATTGTACCATTGGCCAGAAATCTCGTTGCGATCTTCTGTGTGTCCCAGCATTACCAAGAACCATCATACCGCCATCGATGAACCCTCCATGCTCCTGAAGCACCCCGCGAAGTGTATCGCTCCACAAGTGTGTTCAGTTTTGGTTGCTCGTCCTCCATCCCCTCGAGGTCAATTAGGTGTGAATTTGCCTTCGGTATCAGAATGATTGGTTTTCCATTGGCTAGATGCAATTCTGACCACCTCCTCATTGTCCATGGCTGTACAATCTGTATCATCCAGGCCGCCACATCCTGTTGAGCTTCTTCATTTTCGGTCCGGATAGCATGCATCACACTCTTCACAGCAGAATACAATGCCTCGCCACCATGCTTCTCCATCACAGTATCATCCTCTGGATCATCAGGCGCACCTCAAAATTGCCACATCGTGTGATAACACCAGTCATAGAGTGAATGAAATCCCGGTGCAGCAGTGGCTTGAAGTTTGAATCCAATTTTTGCATTCATGGCAATTTGCCAGCCAACACTGTTCTTAGTCTTGTACCGATGGGACTTATCAAAAATCCGACAATTCCATGCACAGTAGGCGAGTTGCCCATTGCTTGATGGTATTGCACTGGATGTTCAGGTATTATACAACACAAGGTTGATATTCCATCGGTTTTCTGACTCATCAATAATGGAATTCAGATCCTCATGGGTGAGATTCGTATATTCGGTGTGCAACAAGTTGATGAGTTTCAAATCGGTTCCATGTGTCAACCACTCGATGACAGTCTTGAACATGTCTGCCACTTCGGGCATTGTTACCACCATGATAAGTTCAAGCGCTGATACATGTGCTGGATGCCTGTTTGGTGGTGTAGACTGGATCTCCAACACGCGGCAGGGCACCAAATTCAATTTCTGGAGCAGATACCACTCACGTCCTTCACCAACAATGCCGGGAAAGTTGTTGTGCGCCAAAATCACCCACTCTTCAAGGGTATCCCCCCATCAAATGGACAGTGGCAACCCCGTTACAACTTTCTCAGTCACCAATTTGCAAAGTATGGCCACTGCAACCAAGGTGAAAGTCTGTCCAAGACCCATTTCATCCACCACCAGTGCTTCTGGCATATTAGCATCCGAAACCCACCTCCTCACCATGAACCGAATGGCCCAAACCTGGTGAGTCAGAAACTTAATTCCCGGCAGGCCTGGAATTGAATACTTGTGGCCTTGAACCCTGTTATCTGTTGATTGATGAATCGGATGGGCATTCAGTAGCTTAACCGCCTCATCAAGACACTCGGGTTCAAATTCATTGTTGATTGTAATGTGAACCTTAATCAATACTGAACTGGTATTTGCTGGATCGAGAACCTCCTCAGCATCCTCCACTTGCTCCTGAACCTCCCTTGCACTTTTGTCTTTTTTCTTTTCCTTCTGAATGATCTCTTTCAGTTGCTCTGATGTACGCTTGGTAGATGGGCTTATATTCTGGTGCTTCTGAACTTCATCACAATGGTAGGTATCTCACAGACAAGAAACCATTGGAACAAATATATATGGATGCAATACAAACAATTCTATTCTTTCAATCAGAACTTACATTAATCCAAGTATCATTCTCTTGCCCACCATCCTCCTCTCCCTGCTCTCTTCCACCCTCTTCAGAACCTTCCAAAGTCAATGTATAATGGTTGGCACGTGCGCACAACTAGCCTTGATACGGCTAGCGGGGATTACCTTTTTTGGTCCAATTAAGTACTCTGCAGTTTCCTTCCCTGTGGCTCTCTTAATTTCTACCTATCATCCTTTCGGATTTTGTTCAAGTTTCCACTTGAAAGCCTTTGACAGGCAACTGTTGTATGAGTTCTGGCCATATAAGGGGTCCATTATCATATGCCCGATTGTATATAATCCCATATACTCTGCTCCAATTTGTTCTGCTCCAAGGTGCACTTGAACATCGATGTCATATTGTATGGTGCTATCAAGCCTCTCATTTTGTCGATGAAATCAATCATCTCCTCCCAGTGCCTTACATCTGTATATGAGGCTTGCAGTTTTTTGGGGGCTAGAACCATATCCTGGCCATTCAACACCCAGCTAATCACAACCATGAACGTTGTATTTGGCAACTCGGGGAGGTTACTTCACCCCTTGTTGGTTGCGCGCTCGCCCAAATCTGTTGCTGGTTGCTTGTTGCCTCGCCTTCCTTTTTTTCTCGCCTTCTGAATTTTGCTTGCACATATCTTCAATAACATTTCCACCCACTGCCGGCGAATCCATTCATTATTATCGAAATCATCCAATCGTAGCCAGTTCTTGAATGTCTCCAAAACATCTCCAACAGCCGTCTTCCAGTGCAAGAGTCCATCTGCAACCTGTTTCAAGTGGTTCTGCCCCCGGATCATGGACCGATTCTTCTTCTCCAACAACCCAGCCACCCATACTTTCTTCCACTTGTTGAACGCACTATAGTTGGCCTGCCCCATCCTATTGGCAAATTGCTGCAAGGAGATTTCGGTTTGCCTCAGGCTTACTGGCGGTTTGCCTTCGGCACCACTCAAGTCCGACTAATTGTCGCTGTCATCATCTGCATAATAATTGGCTGAGGACATCTCCGGCAATGGGGGCAATTCTGCTGTCCTGGCAACATCTATTTTCCATGGTTCCGCTGGCAGCTGGAATCGTTTAATTGGGAGGCTAATCAGGGGTCTTCTAGATGCGCTGGAAGGAGGTTCAGGTGGACGATTAGAGCTGCACAATGTTGGCCGATTGACTGGATAGTTTTTTGGCAGTCCTGGAGGCACTCCCAGTGTACCTGGAAATGATGGCCCTTGTCATGGAATCTGCGGAGGGGGGAACATTTGAGACCCACCATAACCACCTTGGTGGAGGTCATATCCTTGCCATGGTGGCCCATAACTTGGATATCCTTGCCTTGCACTGGTGGTTTGTCGTGAAGTGTGTGACATGTTGTATGGGGACTGCAGATCAAACTGAGGAGCGCCTGGAAATGGTTGCTCTGAACGTGGGGAACCATACCCATGTGGTGGTTGATATTGATTGGATTGTTTCCCAAATTGACTGTCTTTGCCAGTGGCAGTTCATGAACTGTTTTCCGATGATTCTGAATTGTCTTCACACCATTTTTGCATGTGAAACAGGCCACCTGAATAAGCCATGTTCGCTGTCTTTGGTGCAGATCCATTCTTTGACATGTTCTGTGAACAACCATGGAGGTAAACTACTATAGATGGGAGAAGTGATATAGAATAAATCAGACTATGGTTGAGTATGTTGGAGGTAGCAGTGACCTTCGGCGGAATGAAGGGCTTCGTATATACCATTCTGTTGTCACAATCTGTGGTGTTTCACTCCACCTTTGATCCATGAAACCAACCCAGCTGGGCAAAAGTTACCTTAATCACACACATCCTGCCATTCTTGATTATATGCTCGAATTCATATACTAGGAAATTGGATAGGTGCTTATCTTTGTATGCTTCAATGACTTTACAGATCATAGAAGGGACATGATATGATATCTCTAGGAACCAAACAAGTACTATATCCAGTGGGAAGGTTAGCAAGAGCAGGAATATTACACATAAATTGTGTGTGTACGACCTTGCAACCTCACTCAATAGGAGGCCTTTGAGTTGAGCAGCAACAGTGCTTGCTTCCTATTGAACTCATTGTCTAAGCATCATTGTTCTTCTCAGCATCCTCAGTCCAGTCAAAGATCGTTCCTGAAGCAAGCATTCTATCAGTGCTTGATGATCATTGCGCGGACATACAGCTAGCTAGGAAGCTCACCTATTCTTTGCAGTAAGACAATCTACCATCAGTATTATCTGCTTGGAAGCTCCAGCGTAAGTATTAACTCACAATACCGCAATGACGTAGTATGATAATCGATCCATGGTGGCAATTGCCGTCATGATAAAAGAAACCTTCTCTTCTCTTGTAACGACTTTCAGCACATGATGCGTATGATTATTGGGCAGGATATTATATATACATCTTAGTTTATGAAGAAAGCTGATCGTAAGGTGACTTAATTTTACCTTGCTTTTGGTGGGGTGCAATGCGGCTGTGATACCCTAACTTGAGTTAGCAAGCTTTCAAACCAATATCCCTAAGGCTCTAAGTCACCCCCTGAAACATAATCGAGATTCATGCGAATACAATTTGACTGACCTTTTCTCCAATATGGTCAACACTCGCCAGAAACATGTTAGGTGCAAAAGCTGCAAAGAGAAATTATTCAATGTGAACCGACTTGAGGCTCGCTATGAACAATGTCACCCAATATTCATGAATGAAAGGTTATTAATGGACGGGATTTTACCTCCTGCAGCCTGGGATTGACCCGAGCCATCATGGTTTGACTTCAGTTGGTACATCTGAATGCGCATTGATGAACTAGTCAACTAATGATCTAACCATGGACAATGTACCTGGTGCGCCACCACCTGATGATACTCCTGACGATGAAACTTTAGACCCCCAGAAGCCTGAACTGACTTCTACCCCTGATCCAACAAAGACGAAGGCTCATAGGCAGGTAGTTGGAGCAGATAATGCGGGAGGGAAAGCATATGGGAAAGCAACTGGATTTTACAACAAGTATTGCAACTACTCAGAACAATGGTATCCATGGCATTCTCTTCGGTCAGCACACGACTTTCAACAGGCTCCATCATTTAGCCAGCAAATTAAAATCTGGATAGATCAACATCAGAGCCATGCACTGGATTACTTCGAAATCGACTCATTCCAATTAGCAAATGCCCTGCGAAACCTCCTCTCCGCACTCGATTTCGTGCCCGGCGATGATAGGTGGATTGAAGATGACTCACATATCTTTGTAACATTATACTACAGGAATATTTTCAAATGTATACTGTTCCTTTTGGCACATCTCCCATTTCAGGGGCACCTTGATATTGAACCGGTATGTCTCACAGACTCTAAAAATCGCCCTTTATCCACCATGATGAACATGGGCGATTGGTGGTGGGATGCAAAAGAAAAGCTTCCTACTGGAGCGAGAATCGTGCCAGTCATTTGTGCATCTGACAAGACTCAGTTGAAAAATTTTGCTGGGGATCAGCATGCCTGGCCGCTGTATTTCACAATTGGTAATATTCAAAACGATATCCGCAGTACACCTGAACAGCGCGCCTGGATTCTCGTTGGGCCAATCTCCTGTCCCACGAAAGGTGCTAATCATAATGACGAGGCATGGCATTCTGCTGTTGGAACCGTGCTGTCACCACTGCCGAATCTTAACATAGATGGTCGTGGCTTGAAATGGAATTGTGCTGATTGATTCCACAGACAATGTTATCCTCTGTTGGTGGCCTGGGTTGGGGATTATCCAGAACAAGTCATGAATTCTCAAGGCTCATGGCTCATGCCCGATGTGTGAAATTCCTCACAGTGCGCCGATGGGACATCCAGCTGTTAAACCACTTGATAACCGAAGAGGTCAGAACTTCTATCCAGAGCTTCTGGACGAAACTAATATCGATGTTCTGCACACTCCTGGTATTCATCAAATCCACAACCTGTTCTGGCAATACCCTCTCTGGAATGTATATCGCCTTTGGCAGCCTGATCAATTGCATCAGCTACTCCTGGGTTTAGTTCAAGACTTCTTGCACTGGCTGCTCAAATACCTTACAACTAGAAATGTGAAGAATCCTTATGGCAATCGATTCTCTTCGGTACCATGATATCCGCGCCTCCGGTGCTTCCCTTATGCATGCGATTCGAAGAAAAGCAATGTCTGGCAGGGAAATGGGATACGGGGCATCTTCAGAATACTGGCACTGAATTGTGCTCCAATTCTTGACTGCTGCAAGGATGACGCGAAAACTCCGAAGGAAACAGCCTCTGATGAAATGGTGATGGGAGCATTGCAGGCATTATGTGAATTCTCTCTACTTGTTAGCCAACAATGTCACTCTGATCTATCCCTCACAGCAATGGATGATGTGCTGAAGCGATTATACAAGAAGAAGGGTGCATTTCAAGAATAGAAAATGTCGAAGTCTGTGAAGGTCCAAGTGGATTAACTGTTTGCAAGTGAATCCCATCAGTTACGAGGACAAAAGATTCATATAATCCGGGCTGCAATGAAGGTCCAGGTGTAGGGAGCAGAAAAGGTTACAACAACAAAACGAAGGCAATTTCAGGTGAGCCTGAATAGGGCCTGACAAGTGGCAACCACATGGTCAGATGCTGATCGGCAGAGTACAAAAAAGCGATTGGAGCGCGAAATCCATCAGGTGATACCTGTTAAACGCAAGCCTTTTCGATAAATTATTCCAACATCTTAAGTGACAACGATTGTAGGAAGTTGTAACTAAAGTGACTGGTCGCAGAAACACATGCGTCAAAAAACTTGCTCAAATGCAACCTGCTGCAGAAGTAGAGGTTGGTGGAGCGCCAAACATGACCACCAACAAGTGTGTGGAATTTCAGGTCCGTCTACACGATGCTCAGACTGAAGGCACCACCTGCAGTGTGCACTGATATGGACCGCATTGCAAATTGGCAGGAGAGAGATATTTATGGCATCACTCTGAATGAGCATAGGCATTTCAGGAAGGCATTGTCCATTCGCTTCATCGAACTTGAATCTTGGTGGGAAGCAATTAGCGTATAGGAGCTCCGGAAAACCATCGAAAAGCGTGTAATCCATTTCCGATATTCAAAGATGCATCTTGAGAGCCATATATCAGAGTCAATTCGGGGAATGGGTTCTGGTGACAATTTCACCACTGACAATCCTGAATGGCTACATATCGCCAATGTGAAAGAGGCATATCGATCTACAAATAAAGTCAATGACATTCGACAGATACTAAAGCACAATGACCGGTGTACTAGTCTTGACTATAGGGAGGAGATGTTGTCTCATCTTGCCCTCCAAGGCTGCTACAATATTGATTTGGCAAAAGTTTTCAACCAACTATCCGCTACCAATGAACAGTGAAATACTCGTAGAGCCACTCCTTAACATGTCCAGCATTGTCAGGAACAGCCATATTTCCGCCCCGTGTCACAACAGGTACATCATTTGAGAGAAACCCATGTCCGTGACGTATGCAGAAGTATCAAATTAACCTCACTCAGCGATGCCTCAGAAGATTTCAGAATTCCCAACAGTATTCAGCTATTCTGTACACAAATTGAAGATGACTCGAGACACGAGGTTTGTGGACTGGTGCTCAGATATGATCAAAATATACCCATAGAGAGTATATATATTAAACTTCACAATACACTGCTGTACTACCATCAACCATTTCATTGCCCTATATCTGTTGAGTGTTTGGGACATGATTGCAAGGTAGAATATACCAATGCCAACCAATGTCAGCAACAACGCTAGTTTCCGTCAGAAATACCAAGGTGTTCCGATTGGCTCAGAAGGCTCTGACAGAACATCGTACCCTCTGATGGAGAAATACAGGCTTCCCGTTGCATACGTCGCTCCTTGACTTTGCGCCTGGAAGGTGGTGACGTATACGCACCATCAGAATGACACATCTGTAGTGTGAGCAACAGGTCCAGATTTGGACCCGAAAAATTGTCCGGTTCAGTTCCTGACGCATCCAAAAACCTGACCCGGAGCTTCTCCATGGGCCAAACCCGTACCTGTACACGTCAACCCGCAGGTTTTGCCGGCTTTGGCTACGCACGTCAGTTCCAATCTCCGGTTCTTGTTTTCGGGTTTTTCTATTTATTGCAGCAGTCAGATATGTTACTGTTATGTGCAAAATATTAACTTTGGTACATAATTGTCTTTATTTGTTTCATTGGCTACCTTTACAATCAAAACAAGGAGAGACATGCTCCCTGCTACATCCTGAAGTTGAGTGTGAATGATTTTTCGTCTTGCATCATTTGTAAGATTTGAGGTCCAGAACAGTCATATTGGTAGTCAAGGTAATCATTCAGCTTCAAATGGATCAGTTTGCACCTGCGACTGAGCCAACAACATTTGGAGAGCTTATGGAGATTCATGATAGTGTCAGCGGAAATAGCAATGCCGCAAGGAACATCACGAGCATAATGTAGCTATATGAGATTAGCATAAGGGAAACCACCATCTCACATATGTATATCAGCTCTCACAACCGACGCGATACCCAATTCGTCACCTATTAAGAAATCAAAGCCTGTTAAACCCATAAGCTTTTACCCCTGCATAGATCCTTCTTACCTACTTACCATACAGTAAATGAATTCAAATGACCTTATTGTATTGGCTCGTAGGTCATCTGTACACTACCTGCACAGCATGCGATTATTGATGACATATCTCCGCAAAAAGTAATTGGTGTATGTATTTTGATACGTGTCAGAATTTTTTTGATTTGAGTGACTACATTGTGAGAGATGATAATTCGTCTGTGCATGTGCAAGGGTCATATGGGCCATACGAACATTCTACACTCCAAACCGAGTTCATTGACAATTGATCAACGCGATATTGTTCTGCCACTTACAGATAAGTGAGAACACGCAATCTAAACTCAAAATCAAATTTACTAACAAAGTTTAACTTAGGGATTGCATACGAGTCAGAGAAGGAGCGGTCAATGCGCAACACCAATCTGTATGAATGACCACCATCATATTGCATTCATCCATTAAACCAACTACATCATTCCCTGTTCAGACCGGGTGCACATAGTAAGCATTTTAAAAATCGCTTATGGTAGGTCATGGAAATCGAGGAGATCGAACTGGATCTGGCAAAGTGAGCAAGTTGCGCTATATTAATGAAAAATTAGTGTATGGATCTACATGTGGTGAATTGCCAGCTGAAAGCGCTGGAATGTCACAGCGCTACGTTATCCATCGCTCAGAAAACCAATGATTTTTTGGTTTTGTATATATGTTAATTGGGAAGTGATTTGCTCGCAGTTATGCATAACCACAATATTGGCAGCCTTTATAGCGGAAAGATAAATCGATACGGTAACAACCCCATTCTCAAAATGAGCGTCAACTGAGCATCAATGATTTTTGGACTAGTAAGCAACTTAGTTGGGAAGTGATTTGCTTGCTGTTATTCAAAATCAACAGAATCGCAACCTTTATAGGCAAAAGAGACCACAACATGGTAACGGCCACAATCTGATACTGAGCGTGAACAGCGTGTCAACAATTTTTTGTCTTGTAAGTAGGTTAATTGGAAAGCAATTTACTTGCTGTTATCCATAACCAACATATCGGCAGCCTTTATAGGTAAAAGAGAAATCGACACAGTAACAGCTGCATTCTGGAAATGGATGTCAACAGAGCGTTAACAATTCTTAGTTTTGTAAGTAAGTCAATTGGGACGCTATTTGCTCGCTGTTATCCATAATCAATATATTGGCAGCCTTTATGGGCAAAAGAGAAAGCGACATGGTCACAGCCCCATTCTGAATATGAGCGTCAACAGAGAGTCATTGATTTTGGGTGTTGCATCTTGAATAATCCAATGGCTGTGCTATGAATTATACCCATAATCAGAGAATTGGGCTCTTTTATAGTCAATATGGTAAATATCGATGTCGCAACACCTAAAAATGAGTGTCAACAGAGTGTCAACAGAGCACAAACAGAGCGTGAACAATTATGGGTATATTGCATCTGGTATAAGCCAAGGGCTAAGCTATGGCTTTTATCCATAATCGAAGTATTGGCCACCTGTATAGGTAATGTAGTTATTGTCATTGTCACTACACGAAAAGATTAGCGTCAACAGATCGTCAAAACAGCATCAACAGAGCATCAACAGAGCATCAACAGAGCATCAACAGAGCATCAACGATGTTGGGTATTGTATCTTGTATAATCCAGGGGCGGCGCTATTGCGTTTACCCATAATCAAAGTATTGGCCGCATTTAGGGGCAATATGGTCAGTATCAATGTCACTACACCTGAATATGAGCGTCAACAGAGCATCAACAGAGCGTCAACAGAGTGTCAGCAATCTTCGGTGTTGCATCTTGTATAATCCAAAGGCTGTGCTACGACATGTGCCGATAATCAACGTAATGGCAGCCGTTATGAGCACTAGAGATCGCGACATGGTCACATCCCCAGTCTAAAAATGAGTGTCAACAGAGCGTTAACAATTCTGGGTGTTGCATCTTGTATAATCCAAGGGCTGTGCTATGGCATTTACCCATAATCGAAGTAATGGCAGCCTTTATAGGCAATATCGTATTTGTCGATACTGCTATACCACAAAATGAGCGTCAACAGAGCGTCAACACAGCATCAACAGAGCGTCAACAGAGCATCAACACAGCGTCAACAGAGTGTCAACAGAGTGTCAACCATTTTGGGAGTTGCATCTTGTACAATCCAAGGGCTCTGCTATGGCATATACCCAGGATCAATGTATTGGCAGCCGTTATAAACAAAAGAGATCGCGACATGGTCACATCCCCAGTCTAAAAATGAGCATCAACAGAGCATCAACAATTTTCTGTGTTGCATCTTGTATAATCCAAGGGCTGTGCTACGGCATTTACCCATAATCGAAGTATTGGCAGCCTTTATAGGCAATATCGTGTGTGTCAATACTGCTATACCACAAAATTAGCGTCAACAGAGCGCCAACAGAGCGTCAACAGAGCGTTAACAGAGCGTCAACAGAGCGCCAACAGAGAGTAAACAGAGCGTCAACAGAGTATCAACAGAGCATCAACAGAGCATCAACACCGCGTCAACAGAGTGTCAACAGAGTGTCAACAAAGTGTCAACAATTTTGGGTGTTGCATCTTGTATAATCCAAGGGCTGTGCTACGGCATTTACCCATAATCAACGTATTGGAAGCTGTTATGAGCAAACAAGAAAGCGACATGGTCACAGGCCCAGTCTGGAAATGAGCGTCAACAGAGCGTCCACAATTTTGGTTGTTGCATCTTGCATAATGCAAGGGCTGTGCTACGGAATTTACCCATAATCGAAGTATTGGCAGCCTTTATAGGCAATATGGTCTGTATCAATGCCGCTACACCTCAAGTGTCAATGGAGCCTCCCCTATTTTTGGTCTTGTAAATAAGGTAATTGGTAAGTGATTTGCACGCTGCTATCCATAACCAAGGGATTGCCACCCAGTATGCGCCAAAGAGAAAGTGACATGGTCACGGCGCCATTCTGACAATATCCATCAACCCAGCGTCAACTGAGGGTCATCAATTGCTGGTGATGCAGATCGGGTAATAAAGGCATAGCATCGACATTTGAGCTTATAATTGAACTATTGACCTCCTCCATGGTCAAAAATACAAATCATGAAAAGAAAAAAATGAATTAAAATATTCTCGATCTCGCAACATACACAACATGCAAAATCAGGTTCCTGGATGTCAAATAATCGATTTTGATTGAGTACTATAATCAAATAGCAAAGGCAAGCTTGTTATATGTACTTACAGATGGACCCGCTGTACAACCCGCTGAGAACCCGCGCAATTCAGATGGGTAGGGAGATGTCGATCAAAATGTATCCGCATTGACAGTTCGGGTTGATTGATGACCCGGACGGCCAATCAGGCTCCAGTTTGGTTCTGACCTGGACCAAGACCCAAAGTGACAGTCCAGAACTGTTGCTAACACTACACGTGTGTTACACTCTTCGCATGGGCTGCAGATTTACACTAGCTATTTACACAATACCTGGCGATTTATATGCCTTTCTCCGGCCGAGTGCCACATTCCACCACTCCGCTATTGCTATAAATCAGATGCCGCACTTCCCCATGTATGTTAAACGTTGAGATGTTGTCACTTATTTCAATACAGTCTTCGCTTCAGATACATTGCTTGCCGTTGGATTTGCTTCGGCATTATCGTATGTTACAGGTCTGAGATATACTGTCCAATGTTCACAGTCTCTAGTACTATGCCCTCAGTCCTCCACATTGTGGGTTGATCCATCGTGGGCTTGCGATGCTTAGTCCTCCTGATCCGCATCATCGCCATCCTCGCCCTCATACCTGTCGATATTACTGGTTCCCAGGTCGAACCAACAATGTTCTCAGACCTCTACATTCTGTGTTGATCCATCATCGGCTTGCAATGCTTGTTCCTCCTCCTCTGCATCCACATCATTGCCATCATTGCCCTCATACCCATCGACATCACTAGTTCCCAGGTCCAACCTCTCGAGTTCAGTCGCGGGCCGTTATTGCTGGCTGCCATTGTGGATTGCATCGCGCTCGTCCGTTTCATCACCTTCATCTTCGAAATGCCCACAGCCGCCTGGCGCGCCGAAATGCAGTTCATTATACGTGCAATTGTTGTCTATCAGGATGTCTGCATCAGTACTTCTGATCTCTGGTTCCACAAGCGCCACTTTGGAGATCAAATAGTCAAGAAGAATAGCATTGTGAACACGCATGGCTTCCATGCTGATCACCACGGCAGGCGTTGGGTTCTCCGCCTGTTGGATCTGACGCTTGTCTGAAGAAAGAGTCTTTTTGTACACCATCTGCTGGTAGCTCTCTGGCAGTGTGTTCCAGGTATTCATCAAGAATGTATACGTGTCTGCCATGCCAGGGGAGGTTAACAACTTGCAACCCGTTACACTGCAGCAGGATGAGATCTTACCACCGTCATTCTTGTAGTTAAAGTAATTCGATCGGTCAGGTCTGTCGACTTTCAACTTTGACTTGGAAACTTTCGGAAGAACAGCTTTATTGTTTTGCCACTCCAGAACAGCATGGCGCAACACGGTGCAGGTAAACATCATCAGTGGCGATGGTATATGACAGTCCTTGTCATCAATCATGGAATTATAATATCCATCAGCATACTTACTGCGGTTATTCCCCCGAGGATAAAATTTGATGTACTTATACCGTGGTATTGCTTCCGCCAGGAAGTAAAGCGGATGCTAGCCATTAGTTAGCAGCTTTTGACTCTCTCTGCGTTGGATTTGGACCGCATACCCCACCTTCCACACCCTCTGCTATAGCAAAAAGATACTTATTGTCTCCCAGAAGGCAATCAATGAATTCCAAATGCTCTGCGGTGGATTCAATGTGGTGGAGATCACAAAGCTCTGCTATGTTATGCCTTGCTGATTGCATAAAATGTGATTTAACCGTATCGACTTGTGCTCAAACCTGGTACCAGTTTGAGCAAGTAATATCCAACGTGAGCCGTTGCTTCAGCATACCTCTTTCAAGATCTCCTTTGTGTGTGCCTCGAATACTATGGACCAAATTTTGTTTTGCTGAATAGCTGTGTTCGAGTACATCTCTATTATCTGCCAGTGTGGTGCTTCAGCTAATGCTTTCACAATGCGTCGCGGTGCATCACTTAGCATCTCCAAGTCGCTGGCACTCATCAATGGCCGTCTGTTCCACATGTAGAGCTCCACCAATCTGCCCATTGCAAATACAAGACGCGTCATATCTGAGGGACGAAATCAACGGGTGCTGTGACCGCCGGAGACCATTGATCGAGGTGTAGACACCACCTGCAGGTGCAATTGCCACTGCCTCTGCCTCTGATTGCTTTCTATAGCTGGCGTTCGAAGTGGATTTGTAATGATCGCGCAGGCTTCTGGATTAGGGATGGGGTTAGACAGGTGTTCAAAACCGCTGAGAGGAGTGGGTGTACTAGCAATGCCTGATGCAGGGCTGCATACAACGCGACAAGTTGAGTCTGTCTGTAAGGTTCCTCCCGGTGCCTGTGCACTATGACTGCTTGTACCTGGCGTGGGGGTTTGAGTATGTATTCACCATCGCAATGTAGCGGACAGGGTGGAAGGCACACATCGAGTGATATCTGCAATGCGAGATTCGTTCAGCGAAGAAATGGGGGTGGAGTTCTAACCTTGGATTGTAGTGGGTACGGAACTCCCTCTTTCAGAGGTATCCCTCTCCCCAGCTGGTACAGGAACATGACTCTTAGCAGGCGGAAGTTGAGAATTCCCAGAAGGCTCACACTGTTGTTCATTCCAACAATTGGCAAGACTTTGAATATTTTGTACGACCGGTGTCGTGTCAGGGTGAGAGCCTTGGGAAGGTATAGTCCGATATAGATATTCGACATTCAAAAAATAGGAATGATTGCCTCTCCATGCAGATGCAACGGCAGGCGAGGTAGATTCCTATTTCAGCGACCACAGAGCGATTCGACGAAAAAGGGAGGCGCAGTATAGATTGCGGTAGACTCTAAACCCTGACAATACTCAGGGACGAGATCCCTTGAAAATCATTCTAATATGCCGTTAACTAGCATCAGATTAAACTCAGTATTGAAGTTCACTGTCACGGCAACGTCTGAAGGTCTATTTGCACCACTTGAAGCGTGTTGGTGCCTTCTTGACGCAATTATCATAGTATTGTACTCGTTCTTGGCACAATACTTCGAACCATCAATTGTGTATATCTTCAGCTTTCCGGTGGAAATTCCCTTTGGCACAGCTAAAAGCATCGAGAAGTGAACAATGACATATTCTCTATCCTATGACATCAGTTGCGAGTGCTTTTTCCACCGCTAGGTGTTGGTCGCCATGTTGGATGGTTGCACAGTTGGGACAACCAGAGAACTACTCAGTTCGCTCCGAGATAAACAAGGTCTGAGCAGTAAAAGTGGTACGTGATGCCAAAGCGACGCCCGGCATCATATTCTAACCTCATTGCGAGTACTAAATCTAGTTTCAAGGCTACATATTTATGAGGTGCCTTGTGGTTTGGCAAGAAGAAGGATGGGCTGTTTTGTGTTAGTTAACCAACAGAACAGGTTAAACCAACGAATCACAGGAACTCGAGTATATATATCCCTTTTTCCTGTCTTCCCCTCCATTCTGTTTTCCTCCCAAATTGAACACCCCGTGAGCACCCTGAACTCTCTCGATGACACGTGACTTGCACAAAACAACGTCTCTCATTCCAAAACACACCCGATAATCTACACAACTTTGTATGTTCCCTCTCGCCTTAGTTCCACTGCATTCAACCTCATTATAATGCTGACCCATCCGGTGTAGATTCATTTTCAACTCGCAGCGATGGCACAAAAGGGCAGTCACAAAGGAAAGGGGAAGGCAACTGCTTGGGCATATATGCCGATATCGGTTATAAATCGGGGATCGTGCCTGAATCACATAACATGTGGGTCCAATATACGGAAAGTGGCCTCGATAACACCTTCGAAGGCAATGTTCCTTCTTTTACTCTATTATACTTTAGCTCGACTGCACCGAATCAGATCCTCCAATTTCAGAACCGCCTGCCCGCCTGAAAAATGATACCGACCATGTCTAAAAGGTGCAAGAAAAGTAAACAACAGATATTACATCCTCAAGCTCAAGAATATGCGGTGGTGATCCCGACAAAGCACAAAGATCCACATGGTTGGGCTGATTGTGTTGACGAGTTCATCGGGATTGTCAAACAGACTGATGAGATGCATATTGTACCTGTCGAAGCAATTGTTGCACCGGCACATTTCGTGCGAGAGAATGCTGCATCTGACAGAATCGATAGCATATGGCTTGTAAATAATCATGTGGATTTAAATTTATACTGGACTGTATATCCAACTTACATGCTTCGATCAAGGTGTGCAGGAGGAAGATTGTTACTCGAATTGTACTATTTGACCTAAACATTATACAACTCACTCCCAGAGAGCATGCCTCCAGGTTTGAGGTGCACTGCAATAGTCTTTGAGACGTGGCCAATACTCCCAATACTCCCAATAGTTCCGAAATTTGCACATTCTAATAGTTTGATTTTGTAGCATTTTGAAGACAACTATACACTCTTTAGGATATTCTTGTATTCCTTTCCAAACTTCCAGAGAATTGAGAAGCACCGGGGATGTACTCCCAGAGCACCTGAGAGCACATCACATTGCATTCAGCCTATCTGGGAGCATCTGGAAACATCTGGAAGCATCAGTGTCGCTGTTCAGAATGGCTGAATTGTTCAGTTATACCTTCCAAACCATTTTACATTTTGCTGATGAACATTTGGTCCATAGCATTTGAAGCATACACAAAAGAGATCCTGAACGAGGCATGCTGAAGCTACGGCAACATGAGATATTCCATGCTCAAACTGGTACTAGGTTCGAGCACAAGTCAACAAAGTTAAATCCCATGTCATTTAGTCAGCAAGAGACAACATAGCAGAGAATTATGATCTCCACCGCTTTGAATGCGATGCGGAGCATTTGGAGTTCATCGATTCCCTTCTGGCAGACATCAATTATCATTTTCATGTGGCAGAGCGTGTAGAAGGCAGTGTACGCAGTCTAAATCCAACGGGGTGAGTGTCGAACGAAGCAAACAAATGGCCAGCGCGCAATTTTCTTCCCTGGGAAAGCACTCCTGGGGTTTATTAACATCACATTTCGTCATGAGGCAAATAACCGCAGTCAGTATGATGATGGATTTTATCATTCCATGATTGATGACAAGGACAGTCATATACCCTCACGACTGATCATGTTTACCAGCACTGCATTGTGCCATGCTCTCCCGGAGTGGCAAAGGAACAAAGGTGTTGCTCTGAAAGCTTCCAAGACAAAGCCGAATGTGGACAGATCTGATTGCGAGAACTACTTCAACTCCAAGAATGAAGGTGGTAAGAATACATCCTGCTGCACTCCCACAGGTCACATGGTGTTAACCTCACCTGGCATTCCAGATCCGTTTCCATTCTTGATGATTACCTGGAACTCACTACTGCAGAGGTACCAACAGAGGGTGCATAAAAACACTCTTGCAACTGTCAAGCGTCAGATTCAAAAGGTGGAGAAACGAACGCCTGCTGATGTCATCAGCATGGTTGTAGCACGGGTTGACGATGCTTTTCTTCTTGACTATTTGACCTCCGAAGTGGCGCTTGAAGAGCCTGAGATCAGAAGCACTGACCCAAATATCCTGGTAGACCTCGATAGTACGGATGAACAATTTCATTTCGGGATTCCAGCAGGCTGTGAGGATTTCGATGACGGAGGTGACGAAATAGAGGTGAGCGGTGCCATCTCCACTGCCAGCCAGCAACTGTGGGCTGCAAGTGAACTGAAGAGGTTTGTCCTGGGAACCAGTGATGTTGACAGCTGTGATGTCGACAATGGCGATGATGGCAACAATGGCAACAATGGCAACAATGGCAACAATGGCAACAATGGCAACAATGGCAACAATGGCAACAATGGCAACAATGGCAACAATGGCAACAATGGCAACAATGGCAACAATGGCAACAATGGCAACAATGGCAACAGTGGCAACAATGGCAACAATGGCAACAATGCGAACAGAGATGACACAAAAGAAGCATAGCCAGCCGATGATGAATTAACTCAGAATTTGGAGGACTGAGGGCATAGTACTAGAGATTGAGGGTATAGTACTTGTGTGTGTGAAGATTGGACAGTATATTTCAGACCTGTAAAATACAATAATGGTGAAGCACAGGCAACAGCAAGTGATGTATTTGAAGAGAAGACTGTATTGTACTGAGTGACAAGCTATCACAGTCAAACATATATAGGAGAGTGCACCATCTGATAAATAGCAATAGCGGAGAGGCAAAATGTGGCACTCGGCCGGATAAAGGCAGACACAGCGTTAGGTGCTGAGTACGCAGCCACAGCGTAACTGGAGCCTCTGCGAAGTGTGTAACACACATGTTGATCTGATGGTGTATATATGTCACCACATTCCGGTAGCAAATTACAGGAAGCACCATGCCGGAGCGCCAAGTATCCACAGTGTAATATACGACGCACTGCGTCCCAAAAATATGAGACATGGTATAATAGCCGCCACAGGGTAGGTATGCAATGCAACCCATCCCTAGGGTGACGGGTTACATTTGATTCACTGTCAACGATACGAAGTTCCATTAGAGACATCAGGGCCATCAGGAACACCCGGGTGTGCCTGACGGCAACTAGGTTTGTTGCTGATGAATGATGCATAGATAGATAGAATTGATTATCTCAAATTGAATTTTTGTTCGGCCTTGCCAGATGTTCCAGTCAAAACGAGAGACAATATCTGCAGCATGATGCACTAAACAATCCACTAATCTGGTATGAACCAAGAAATTGATCAACCTCACAATACTCAGTGCAGCATTATTAACGACTACCTTGACTACATTCCACAGAAGCTGATAGAGCAGCCTGAGAATTCTTTGGATCAACTGAATATCTTCATTGCAGCTACTGAAGCTTGCACATGATTCCCAGCTGATCTGCCAATGGGTGGGTCAGCCATTGCCAGCAGCAACCAGCCCATCCCCTGCCCCAATGGCAACAGTAACAACATCACCTACATCATCAGGGTTGAGAATATGTAATTCATCTGTGTATGTACAATTGCATAGAGCGCGATGCCAGCTGGAGGTTAGGCATGGTGTCTGTGATCTGATTTAGGATATCCATTTTGTGCTATCTTATTCTAAGTTTCATGTATATATCATAATAGTAGTGAGTGTAATGGAACTGATGGTTGACTGAAGTCTGATCTCAAATTTGTAAAATCATAATTGCGATAATGCATACCCTCCTGTGATGGTTGAACAACTGCAAGATGCTGAACAATCATGCATCTGCACATTTGATATCATGAACTACTTCTGTGTGGTATCTCTCATTGGCTGCATTCAGCCATGAGGGATTTTTGAAATCAAGAACTACAGGCTTTATTCAATGTACAAAGCAAGGACTATAATAATCCTGAGGACAAATTAAATCTGGTTAAGTAGGAGTCTGTCGAGATATGATTTGTGATGCTACCAAAGCCAGTGTAAACTATTCATCAATTATTCATTGTCACAATCAGTACAGTGCATAGGCATATTGTAAGGCTAGAAAACAGCATTGCGACAACTCCGTGAACACTCAAGAATGTTAACACGATACCATGTATCAAGAAAATCTTAATTTCATTCTTTCCAGTTTGTGGGTACAATAATCTGGATTAATTCAATTAGGGAAATTGTGTTTTTGCTGATGACAATGATGAATACTGCCAAAGCCAAATTCCACTGGGCGGCCAACATGTCCTTCAACAAGTGTATCAAATTCCACATATGTCCATCTGATGCTAACAATTAATCTAAGTTATGCAAAGTAGCATCTAGAGACAGTGTAATGAGTCTGGCGCAGAGGGATATTTATGCTATTACAATGCATGAGAAGATGTGGTTCCAGACAGAATACACTATCCAATATATTCAGGTTGAAGATTGCTGCCATGCATATGGTGTTCAGACACTTCTGGAATCTTCTTAATCTTGCCAAATACAGTTGATAAATTGAATGATGCATCTTCATGAATGTCAATCAGATTCAATGTGGTAAACAGGTTTCGCCAGCTATTTCACAATAGACAGTACTGAGCGGTTACAAATGGACAATGTGAATAAGCTATATGGATCTGCCCACACTGTCGGTTACAGTTAATAGAAGCTGAACTATCTTGACCCTTTCACTGCGCATGGAAATATACATGAGATACTTTCCTATGTTATACTCCATGGCTGGTACAATACTGACTCTGGATGTGGTTTCAACATGCTACCTGCTACTGATACATGGCAAAATACAAGCAGGATCAATTATTTTCACAATGAATATTGTCAGGAACAGCCATATATCCACCTTCTATTACAACTGATTAATCATGTGAGAAAAGGCATCTGTGCAGAGTGTGCCGAAGTATCAATTTAACCTCACTCATCAATTCCGTGGTCAATATTCAAATTCGCAACTTTGAACAGCTATTTTCTACACAAACTAAACAAGATGACTGCGAACACAATGTTAGTGTATTGGTGCTTAGATATCATCAGCGTGAATTTATACACAGTATCTTTGTTTGACTTCAGAGTGGGCATTTGTATCATGGTCAATGATATAACATCCGTCCTTCTGTCCAGCATCAGGGAATAGATTGCAAGATTGATTACACTAATATAAACGAAGGAATTATGTCTGAATATCACCACATCGAGGTGAAATATATCGAAAGTGAAATGAATGACCTTGATTGCAGCTACCATGGCCAAGATTCTTCTGTTCTAGGATCATACTCTTCCTGCACTCCTGCGAATCAGATCTTCCAATGTTTGGAGCCTCTGCTATCTGGAAAAATAATCGTGATCTGTATTACAAAGTGCAACATGCCTCCACAATGGGTATCTGGTGTTTTAGCTCAAGTATATGTAGTGGACATTAAACAAAAATAATAACATCCACTTGCTTGGGATGATTGAATCGCTACGTATGTCCAGATTATCGAGGAATCTGATATGCTGGTTAATACACTCATCTGAGTAATTGTTGGACTTGCACATATGTTATACCAGAATGGTGCATTCAATAGAAATCATAGTGTATGGTATCTAATGAATGATGTGCACATACAGACCAATTGGACTGTATATTTAGTAATCTAAAACAAGGGGTGAGAAAGAATAATACATCAGAAAACTATATTTTAGTCACTGGAAGCCTCCTGGGGTGTCTGAGAAGATGTGGAGTGTAAACATAGTTGCATCAGTTTCAGGAGAGTATCAGACCCTGGGAGGACATTCCTGTCAGCCTTCAGATTAACTAGAATCTCTCATGACAGTTGCAGCACTAGTGTTAGCAACAGTTCTATTTTCTGACCGGTTCTACTATAGCGGTTCCAAGACAACCCAGAACCAGCCGGTTTAGTTCTGGTATTTGCCAGATGGTTCCCTCAATTAAGTCCACCAATATTGATTACAAAATTTGGAGCTTGGTATGTAAAACATGCAGCATTGAATCATCTTTGGGTGGTCTCCAATGTTCGATATTATTAAAACTCAGCAAGTAGCTTTGAAAACTCAGTCAATTATAGTGTGAAAATGATGATTTTGTGCCACCGGTTGCTGAGTTTTGAAAATATCAATAATTGCAGACCACCAAAAGATGCGCCATGAAACACTGCATATTTCACATACCAAGCTCTGAATTGTCTGATAAATATTTCGGGGCATAATTGGGCGATTCACTTAAATAATCATGAATGTTTGAAGTGGTATGGCCATTGCCATGCAGAGGTATAAAGCCGGCCGGTTCCAAATATGGAACCATCGCTAACACTGTGCAGGAGTACCATGAGAGTGATTGTAATGTGTTTGGGAATACTTTGAAGCACTGGAGAGAACTTTGGGTGCACCTGACCACACCTGCAAGCGCTGGGGACAGGCTTGGGAGTTTTGGCGAGAGGCCTGAGAGCACTGGCGACAAGTCTGGGAGCACTGAGAATCACAGTAGAGCAGTCTGGAGAAAACAACATCTTCATTGGGAATGGTGCTGATGCGCCTGGATATAATAGCTACTACTGACTCTTCAACAATTTTCAAAACTCCTGTATTCAGTTTGTATTCTCATGTATGTATCTATATAGCTGCCCATCTACAAACGGTATATCTGGACGGGCTACAGGCAGTTCTTGGGGACATTTCGAGGTGTGCCTGAAAAATATAAATGAGTTAACTCAGAAAAATTGTCCGAAGCCATGATTGAGGGAGTGTCGAAACGCACTTGGACAGCAACACAGTGTAAACTTGGAGGATGTAATGGAGCGAGTTTGGAGGTACCCTTGGAGGCAGTGATCGCGCAAGTTTGGACATATGAACTTGGAGGCCACAAACTTGGGAACATGGAGGCGGTAATGGAATGTATTTGGGAATATTCTTTCAAGCCATAATCATGAGATCTCAGAAGCCATGATTTGATTAGTTTAAAGATGTACTTGGAAGACATGATCGTGCAAACTTGGAGGATGTAGTTGAGCAATTTTGCGGATGAATTTCGAGGCCATAATCGAGCAACTTTCGAGACACACTGTGTAGCTGTGATCATGCGAGTTGGGAGATACACATGCAGGTCTTGACCGACCGTGTTTGGAGATAACTTGAAGGCAGTTGTCAAGCAAGATTGAACAACTACTTGGAGGCAGTCGATGGATGGGGTGCCAAGTGCTGAAACTTTATGCATTGGTCAGATTACTTGCAGCTGCCAGCATGTGCCAATGTTAGTTGGCATTTCAGCTCCCAAGGAGTGGTTGATGATCGTGGTGAATCATATAGGGAGGCACACCAGAAGCTGAAACTACATTCAGGGGTCAACTCATAATCATGAGAATGAAGAGTAGACAAACAATCTTGAGTGGATGCAGTAGTCAGTGTAGGCAGTATTCAGTGTAAGATCTACTCAGTGTATGCTGTATCTGGTATCAACTCATGATTATGGGATGAAGAGATAGAGTGGGATGACTTGACTTTGTGTTCTGCGGTGATTATAGAGTTGTGGATGGGAAAGAGAGTGATGGGGGAGGAAGATGAAAACAATGTCAACAATACGAACAGATATGGGAAATCAGGGGCGCGACTGGCCTGATTCAGCTTAAAAGATTACATATCAGTGTCATCACACACCAGATCCGAATTCCTACCTGCTGTATAGAAGATGACTTATTGACTCACACACAAAATTATCTTATATCCCACTTTCTCCTGATAATTTGTGTCATCTCCACTCATCTTTCTCTCTCTTGTCCTCAACTCTACCATCACCTAAGAACTTTAAGTTTAGTCATCCCTCTCTATCCCTCCAGGCTATGATCAAGAGTTAACACCAAGGGCAGCATACACCCACTTCGGTATACACTCTGTACAGTATGCGACACAAACTGCATTATCCCAACATCAACTGTCTCCCGCTCCCAGACAGTTTCTCATCTCCTGGCAGACCATGTTGTAGTCAATTCTCCACATTCACCCAATTACAAGTTAACCAATGAATCAAGTCTCAGCTCATGTCGCGCCTCCCTCCCCAACTACTGCCAGCATATTGACCTCTTCCAAGTACTCCTCAAAAGTTGCTCCATCATGACCTCCATGTCCATATCCAATCAACGACAATAACGGGCTGAAGGTGCATCGCTGAACTCAATCGATTACTGCCTCCAAGTTAGCAATACTAGGGCCACCAAGTGTATCTCTGAACTTGCACAATTACCGCGTCCATTCTCACATAATCATCGCTTTAAAATGCATCTTTAAACTTCCCAGATGATGGTCTCCAAGTGTGGAAGATCATGGCATCCAAGTGTATGTCTCCAAAATCGCTCAATTGTGCCTTCCACTTCATCAGCACAATGTAAATCAGTCCGGAAGCAACACGCAACCCTCCAAAACACTCCGGTAACCCTCACCAGTGCTTCATAGTACTTCCAGATGCTTCCAGACCCCCCTGGAGCTTTGCAAACTGCACTCAGACTCTGCAAGAGCATTGTCAGAAGCTCCTGAAAGCCCCTGCAGTTATGTATGTGCATTCAGGATGCTACAAGATTTGACTATTAGGATAATGAAATTTTCGAGCTGCTGGGACATCCACACAGGTCTGGGGGAGACTTCAAGAGCATCTCTGCAGGAGATATGGTGCCGTATTCTAAACGCAGTAGTTCATAGAGTTCCATAAGTACAAGGCATGTCATCTATTTGTCTTTGTCACAGTCACAAGATTTGCTACCTCATAATATGGCATGCATTATTTAAGTATCTCTATATATATACATATGGGCATTCTGGTAGTCAAGCATAATCGGAGGAGCACCTGGAGACGCCCATTGAGAGAACCTAGAGATGCACCACTTGGAGGCCGCTAAGGTGAAACGACGGAGCCAGAAGGCATAGAGCCCATGATCAACATTCTGCCACACCTGTCACGACATCCAAATGGAATTCATGAGTGAGAGTGCTTCTAGCACGACCAGCATAGGAAGAGGGTGAGCAGATATGATACTACCCGGCCGTGAGGTTGCACGCAATTGCGTAGATCCACAAAATCTCGGAAAGAGCGAGTCGAACCAAAAGTTGCGAAAGACAGAGTGATTATTTTCGTTGTATGACAAGATGAGATGAAAATCAGATGATGTCTATCTACCCTGGGGTATGGCGAATATATACTCCTCGTTGCTCATTCTTCCTCCATTACCCCTGGATGTCCGTACACTCAGCATCGCTCTTTAACAATGTACTTGGAGGAGGTAATCGAGCAAATTCGAAAAGGCATTTGAAGGCCAGGATCATGTGAACTCAGAGTAAGAGTCCGAGGCAGTGAGCGAGCGAGTTTGTCAATGCAATTGGAGAATGACATTCAGTGAACTCAGAGATGTGCTTCGAGGCTGTGATCGAGCAAGTTCGGAGATGCATTTGGAGGCCAGTATCGAGTGATCTCACAGTGACACTTTGAGTCCGTGCACGAGCGAGTATGTAGATGCAATTGGAGACTGACATTGAGTAAACTCAGAGATGCACTTGGAGGCTGTGATCAAGCGAGTTTGGAGATGCACTTGCAGGCCGAGATCGAGTGAACTCAGGGATGCACAAGGCAGCCCTGTTCAATCAAGATTGGAGATGCATTGGGAGGCCGTAATCGAGCAAGTTTGAACATGTACTTGAAGGCAGAGATCGAGTGAACTGAGAGATGCACTCCGAGGCTGTGATCAAGCGAGGTTGGAGTTGCACTTGGAGGCTGAGGTCAAGTGAAGTCAGAGATGCACTTGGAGGCTGTGATCGATTGAGTTTGGAGATGCACCAGGAGGTCACGATCAAGCAAATTTGGAGATGCAATTGGAGACTGACATTGAGTGAACTCAGAGATACTCTTGGAGGCCGTGATCGAGCAAGTTTGGAGATGCACTTGGTGGCCGAGATCAAGTGAACTGAGAGAGGCTCCCTAAAACTATGAGCCAGCGAGATTGGAGACGTTCTTGGAGGTGGTCGATTTGGAGGGAGATGCGATGGCAGCTGAGATTCTATTCATTGGTTAACTTGTATTTGTGCGAATGTAGTGAGATGAGTACAACAACATCCATCAAGAGATGAGAAACTGGCTGGGAGCGGGAAAATGGCGATCTTGGGATGATGCTTTACTCGGTGTTGGCTCATGATTATGGCATGGAGTGAAAGAGAGGGATGACTTAACTTTCTGTTCTTAGGTGATGGTAGAGTTGAGCACAAGAAAGAGAGAGATCAGAGGAGATCGGGGAAATCATCAGGAGAAACTGGAAATCAAGAGTATTTCGTGTGTGAGACCATTGGCCATCCCCGATCTGGCAGGTTCAAGTCCTGATTGGGCGGGTAATTACACTGCTATGAGGTCATCCAAACCCAATCAGGCAAGTCATACTCCTGAATTCTTATGGCTGCTCGTACGCTCCATATCATTCTTATCTTCATCTTCCATCTCTCCCTTTCTCGTCCACAACTCTACCATCATCGCATGAACACAAAGTTAAGTCATCCCTTGCTATCTCTCCATTCCATCGTCATCAGTTAACACTGAGTAAACTATACACCGAGTGCAGCATACACCTACAATTGTCTGTCGTCCATTCATTCTCACAATTTGAAGTTGACCCCTGAATGTGGCTTCAACTTCCAGTGTGCCTTCCTAACGATTGACCGCCACCAGCCAGTTCTCCAAAGGAGCTTCAAATTCAAAGTCACCTCGTCACATTACCACGGTTTCGAGTTAACAAACTGAGGAGTAGAGTCTCAGTGTCTCTCATTGACCACTTCCAGATCAACCGCCTCCAGATCAATCGCCTCCAGATCGACTGCCTCCAGATTGACCACCTTCAGATTCAACGCGGCCGGATCGACCGACTCCAGATTGACCGCCTCAAGAGTGACCGCCTCCAGATTGACCACCTCGAAATCGACCCCCTCCAGATTGACTGCCTCCAGATCAACGGCCTCCAGATTGACTGCCTCTAGGTCGACCGCCTCCAGATTGACCACCTCCATGTACTCCTCCAATCTCGCTCGATCATAGCCTGCTTCAAGTGTAACATCAATCTGGCTCGATCACAGCCTCAGAGTGTATCTCTGGGTTCACTCAATCCCGGTCTCCAATTACATCTCCAAACACGCTCGATCACGGCCTCAAAGTGCATCTCCAAACTCGTTCAATCACGGCCTCCAAGTCCATCTCTGAGTTTACGCAATCTTAGTCTCCAATTCCATCTCGAACCTCGGTCAATCACGGCGGCAAAGTGCATCTCTGAGTTCACTCGACCTCGGCCTCCAAGTGCATCTCCAAACTCGCTCGATCACGGCCTCCCAGTGCATCTCGGAGTTCACTCAATCTCAATCTCCAATTGCATCTCCAAAGTCGCTCGATCACGGCCTCCTAGTGCATCTCTGAGTTCACTCAATGTCGATCTCCAATTGCGTCTGCAAACTAGCTCGTTCATGGCCTCGGAGTGTATCTCTGAGTTCAGTCGATTGTCATTTTCAGGCGCACCTCCAATTGCTCTCAAGCACCACCTGCAGCCAGTCCAGATATTATACTGTGTGTAGATGGGTAGCTATATAGATACATAGATGAGAATACACACTGAATACATGAGTATTAAAAATTGTTGAACGATAAGTAGTAGCTACAATTTCCAGGCACACCAGCAGCATTCCCAAAGAAGATGTTGTTTTTCCCAGACTGCTCTACTATGATTGAAGGTGCTCCCAGACATGTAGCCAGCGCTCCCTGGTGCTCCCAGGCTTGTCATCGGCACTCCCAGTTACTCTGAACACTGGCAGCAATGCCCTCCTACAGTCTCATACTCTCCTGAATATTGACGCATCCAAGTTTACACTCCACATACTCTCAGCCACTCCTGGAGGCTTCTAGTGACTAAAATACAGATTGCTGATATTGTATCTCCAAATACGCACTATGATGACCTTCAAGTGCATCACCATATTCGGTGGACCCTGATGTGTTGAGATGGTGAAGATAAAAGGCAATCCGCCCATGATCAACAATTCACCGCACCATGTATGGCATCCAGCGGGAATTGTCGTGGAACAGCTGTTCTGGGTGGAGGTACATAGAAAGAGCGTGGGAGGAAACAAAGCGATACCTGGCCACGATTAACTGCACCAATTGCTTGAATCAATGAATACTTTGCAATAGTGCCTGAGAAACCACACAAACTGGGTGGATCTATGAAATCTCGGCAAGAGTACATGGGACCAAGAGCTGAGATAGGTGCAGTATGTATTCCATATAATGCGATAATGTCTATCTGCTCTGGAGTCTCCCAAAGATAGACTCTCTGCAGCTGAATCCATCTCCGTTTTCCGTTTAACTTCATATGTTGATATCTAGTGAGACCTAGGTAATACATGCCATGTTATGATGGAGCAAATCACATCAGCAAAATGTATTTTAGTCACTGGAAACCTCCAGAAGTGTCTGAGAGGATGTGGAGTGTAAACTTAGATGTCTCATTTTCAGGAGAGTATCAGACACTCAGAGGGCATTGCCGCCGGCCTTCAGCGTAACTGAGAGCACCAACGACAAGCCTTGGAGCGCTGACGACAAGCCTGGGAGCACCAGCGACATGTCTGGGAACACGTCGAATCACAGTAGAGCAGTCTGGGAGAAGAAACATGGTCTTTCGGAACACTGCTAGTGCGCCGGGATATTATAGCTACTACTTATCATTCAACCATTTTCAAAACTCATGTAGTCAGTTTGTATTCTCATCTATGTATCTATGTATCTATATAGCTACCCATTCACACACAGTATATCTGGACTGGCTCTAGACAGTGCTTGAGAGCAATTCGTGGTGGGGCTGAAAATGACCATCATGTGAACTGAGGCCGTGATCAAGTGACTTTGCAGATGCAATGGAACATGGAAATTGAGCAAACTCAGAGCTGCACCAGATGGCCGTGATTGAGCGAGTTTGGACATGCACTTGAAGGCCGAGGTCAAGTAATCTCAGAGATGCACTTGGAGGCCGTAATTTACCCAGTTTGAGGATGCAATTGGAGGTCATAATTGAGCGAGTATGGAGATGCACTTGGAGGCGATGATCAAGTGAACTCAGATATGCACTCCGAGGCTGTGATCCAGCGAGATTGGAGATGCACTTGCAGGCTATGATCGAGTGAGATTGGAGGAGTACTTGGAGGTGGTCGATCAGGAGGCGGTCGACGGGAGCTGCGCCAGATGCTGACACTCTATTCATCGGATAGTTAACATCATTCTGAGGAAATGTGAACAGGTGAAGTTGCCTGTGAAGCACTTATGGTGAACTGGCTGGTGGCGGTCGAAGGGTAGGGAGGTACACCCGAAGCTTAAGTCACATTCAGCTGTCAACTCGAAATTGTGAGAATGAAGGGACAACAGGCAATGTGAGATGTATGCTGTACTTGGTGTATGCTGTACTCGAGGTATGCTGTAGTAGGTGTATGCTGTACTTGGTATATGTTGTATTCAGTGTATGCTGCACTCGGTGTATGATGTACCCAGCGTTAGCTCATGATGATAGCGTGGAAAGAAAGAGAGGGATGACTTATTATTGTGTTCTTGCAATGATGGTGGTGTTGTGGACAAGACAGTGAGAGATGGGGGACAAAGATGGGAATAATATGTAGGATACAAGCGGCGATGAGAAATCATGAGTATGACTTGACTGATTGGGTTTAAATGACCTCATATCGGTGTTATTACCCACCGGATCGGGACTTGTACCTGCTGTCACGGGGATGTTCAATTGACCCACACACGTAATTCTCTCAAGTCTCCATTTCTCAAGATGATTACCCTCATGTCCTCTGATCTCTCTCCATCACTACCATTACCTCAGAACACAAAGTTTAGTCATCCCTATTTATCTCTCCGTTCAATAATTATCAGTAAATACCGAATAAAGCATAAACTGAGTACAGCATACACCGAGTACAGCATACACCGAGTACAGCATACACTGAGTACTGTATCTTCCTATGAGCGCGTATCTCCCGCACCCTGCGAATCTCTTATCTCTCAGCGGACATTATTGTACTCAACTCTTTACATTGTCATGATTACAAGATAACCAATAAATAGAGTCTCAGAAGCCATTGCACCTCCCTCCCGAACTCCCGCCTCCAGATCGATCTCCTCTATTTACTCCTCCAATCTCGATTGATCATGGCCTCCAAGTGCATCTCCCAAGTCGCCCGATCTCGGCCTCCAAGTGCATCTCTGAGTTACAAGATCTTGGCCTCCATATGCATCTCCAAATGCGCTTGATCACAGCGTCTGAGTGAATCACTGTGTTCAACTCAAACTCGGCCCCCAAGTGGATCTCTGAGTTACTCCATCTGGGCCTCCAAGTGCATCTCCAAACCCCCTCTTTCACCGCCTCCAAGTGCATCGCTGAGTCCAACTCGGTCTTGGCCTTGCAAATGCATCTCGAAACTTGCTCGATCGCAGCCTCGAAGTACATCTCCCAAGTCCTCATGCTCACGGCCTCCAATTGCATCTCTAAGATCTCCCAATCTGTGTCTCTAGGTGCTCCTGCGATTATGCTGCAGTACCATCTGCAGCCAGATTGGCCGCATGTATATATATAGAGACACTTATATAGATAATACATGCCATATTATGATGGAGCAAATCTTGTGACTGTAACAAAGACAAATCTGATGCATGAAATGCCTTGTGGTTATGGATCCCTATTAACTACTGCAGTGTGAATACGGCTCCAAGTCTCCCACAGAGTGGCACAGAGGTTGCAAGCTGCTCTCGAAGTCTCCCACAGACCTGTGCAGAGGTCCCAGCTGCTCCAAAGTTGGACTATCCTATCAGTCAAATCTCACAGCATCCTGAGAATGCTGTTGCAGAGTCTGAGAACACCTTTCTTCACACCAGGGTGGCCTGGGAGCATCAGGAATGACTTGGGAGCACGGGTAAAATCTACAGGAGTTTCTGGAAAATATGCATGTGGCTTGCGGACCGATTTACATTTTGCTGATGCATGTTACTATAATACAGATGAATGATAAACTTGATGGGTTACGGTTGTGGGACCCTACAAACTACTGCTGTGAGAATGTGGCACCAGGTAGCCCGCAAAGCTTGCACAGATTTCCCAGCTCCTTCCGATATCTTCTGCAGATGGGCGCAGATGACCCAGCTGCTCTCAAAGTCTCCCGCAGATCTGCTCAGTGCACTTGGCAGCTCAATAATATCACAATCCTAATAGTCAATCTCGTAGTTTCCTGAATTCACCTACATTATAGCATCAGCTTTCAGGGGTACCTGAGAATGCTCTTGCAGAGTCTGAGAGTTCTTTGCAAAACTCAACGAGGGCCTGGGGGCATCTGGAAATTCTTAGAAGCATTACTGAAAGCTACAGGAGTATCTGAGAGGTTAACATATACCTTTTGAACCGATGTACACTTTGCTCATGTAGTATTGCGAATGTTACTATTTGATATAGACAGTAAAATAATCACTTGCAGAAAGTACAGCTGCAGGTTAGCTGCCTTCCAGAAATAACTGAGGCCTACAGCCAATAGTACATATTGCTCCAAAATTTGCACATCTGAATAGTTTCAATATCTAGCAACTTAATGACCACCATTCACTGTTGGAATTAACATTAGATTCTGATTCCCAGCTTCCGAAGTAATCAGATTTGCCTGATATGTAATTTTAGATTGTCTGAATGCTTATTGCATTGCATTCCACTAATCTGGAAACAACTGAATGCATCAGAAATGATCAGAGCAGCTGATTACAGTTGCTGAGTTACTTCATTATAACAATTAGACCATTTTTCATTTTGCTAATGACTTTTATACAACACTCAATTCCTCTGCTGTTGGTGCTTCCCTGCAGGGATATCGACATCTCAATTTGAAAAGGTAGTCCACTACGGGGAATAATCAACTTCAATTTCACTTGCCACTCAAACTTCCACCTCTTTGCACAGCTTGCCTTCGATAGAAGGTCCTCTGTCATCACTGGGATTCAAAGTCTGGAATGGTACTCCAACATATCAGTCGGAACTTCATAACATCTCTGGTATTGTGCTGCCCTGCTGTGATATGTATTCTTCAATCCCAATGAGTGCTCTGCTACCTCAATTGGCACTTGACTATGTTATTCTGTTCTTTATACTTCCTGTTCATCCCATCCCTGCTAGGAAGATTCTCCAGCCAGTTGAATTTGTGCTCCTCCATGCACATAGCGACATCTAATTCCAGATTGGCACAATTATATGTGATGCTGTCCTCTTCCATCACCTTCTGGGTACTCCATTATTCAAATGTAAATGGGTCCAAAATCCACACACAAATCACCCAGACACTCCAGTCAACCTTACCAGTACTTTGAAATAAATCCAGTTTCTCCCAGGTCCTTCTGGACCTAAGCAAAATGCTCTCAGACTGTGCAAGAGCACTATTAAGTCCTTCTGAAAGCACCTGCATCTTGGGAGGTGCAACCATGATACTACTTGATTGGACTAATAGAATAGTCCAGTTTTGGAGCAGTTGAGACCTCTGTGCAGATCACCAGGAGAGTTCAAGAGCAGCTGAGACCTTCAGTGCATCACTTTAAGATACTTTCTACTTGGTGCCATATTCTCTCAGCTGTGGCTCTTATGGTTCCATAACCACAAGGTATTTGGTTTATATTGTTCATCTTGATTACAGTTACATGATTTGCTACATCATAATATGGCATCATCCGCAAAAGTGCAAACCGACTATAGACTGCACTACGCACAGTGGCACACTTGCGTAGCTCATAGCCAGCTTCCCGTGGACCCCTGCGCGACACGCAGCCTATAGTTGTCTATAGTCCATTCATAGAGTTGTGCGCGTGGGCCTTTGGAACTATATACAGCTGGTGGCCGGAGATAGACCTATACCAGTCTTCACTGCCTGCAGTCTTCTCTGCTATACTGGTACTGTACACTATCGCTGAGAGCCCACTTGAGTGCCTGCTTGAGAGCCTGCTTGAGAGCCTGCTTGAGAGTCTGCTTGAGAGCCTGCTTGAAAGCCTGCTTGAAAGCCTCTGTGAAAGCCTGCTTGGGGACCTTCTTGAGAGTGCCTTGCACCGGGAGGAGTAGAGGTTTCCACGGGAAACCCTCGGCCGATGGAAAACCCTGAGTCTGTGGAAGCTTTGGCTACTAGAAGGCTCTAAGTCTGTGGAAGCTTTGATGCTAACGTTGACATAGCCAACCTACTTGTCCAACTGCTTCTGGTACTATGATCACGACTACCGAGACCATCATCATCACTATCGCCATCATCACCATCCACATCATCACCATCATCACCATCGCCATCATCACCATCAGCTCCGAATGCGGACACATATATCCACAATGGGTGGGAAACACGCAGCAGATTCCGCTGGAAAACTTGAGTCGGAGATCTGCTCTCCCCAAGATCCAATTGTCTACCATTCCTACAGAATCAAAGACTTCAATTTTCAACGCCATGGTCGTGAGGCATCGTGAGATTTCGTCTTGGTGGGTGTGCTAAAGATAAGATTCAGACTATGATGTAGACCGACATGATGATTTTGGCCGGCCGCCACCCGCCACCTGCCAAATTCCTCAGGCCACCCACCCAACACTGCTCGCCACATGCCACCTGCCTCATGCCTCCCGGCGCCCTGCGCCCAGTGTCTGCAACGCAACAAGTCTCTGGATCGAGCATGTAGGATCATATTCGGGAGGAGTAGAGTTTCCCACTGGAAGCTTTTGGCCAATGGAAAACTCTGAGTTTGTGGAAGCTTTGGCTAATAGAAGGCTCTAGGTCTGTGGAAGCTGTGGATAGTAGAAGGCTCTAGGTCTTTGGAAGCTTTGGCTAGTAGAAGGCTCTAGGTCTGTAGAAGCTTTGGCTAGTAGAAGGCTGTAAGTCTGTGGAAGCTTTGATGCTGACGTTGACATAGCCAACCTACTTGTATAAGTACAATGATCACAATCGCCAACACCATCACCATTGCCATTGCCATTGCTGTTGCCATTGCCATCTTCCCCGTCAGCCCCGGACCGAATGCAGGCTCATACACCTACAAACGATGGGAAGTGGAAACAAGATTCTGCATGAAAATCTGAGTCGGAGATCTGCTCTCCCCGAGATCCAATTGTCTACCTTTCCTGCGGAATCTCAGGCTACAATGGTCAACACCATGAGTATGAGGCATCTTGAGATCATATCGCGGTGGCCGCGCTAAAGATAAGGTTCAGACTATGATATTGGCCGATGTCATGATTTCGGCCAATACACGCCGCCTGCCATCTGCCACATGCCACATGCCACCTGCTAAACACTGCCCACCATATGCCACCTGCCTCACTCCTCCCGGAGCCTGGCTTCTGCAACTCAGGAGGTCTCTGGATCGAGCATTCAGAAGCGTACATGGGAGCATATTGTCAAGTGAAAATGCGAGTGTCTTCCGTCTTGAGAGTGTACTTGGGAGCAACTCAGAGGTGTACTTGGGTGCGTACTCGGAGGTGTTCTTGGGTGTGTCTTGAGAGCTTACTTGGGAGTGTATAGTCAAGCAGGCTGAGAGTGTGCCATCGAGTGCAATTGGGAGTGTACTTGAGAGCATGCTTAAGAGTGCGATTGAAAGCGTCTTGAGAGCTTACTTGGGAGCGTATAGTCAAGCAGGCTGGGAGCGTGTCATCGAGTGCAATTGGGAGTGTACTTCAGAGCATGCTCGGGAGTGCGACTGAGAGCATCTTTAGAGCTTACTTGAGAGCGTATAGTCAAGCAGGCTGCGAGTGTGGAATCGAGTGCAATTGGGAGTGTACTTGAGAGCGTACTGGAAAGTGTGATTGAGAGCGTCTTGGGAGCGTACTTGGGAGCGTACAGTCAATCAGGCTGCGAGAGTGCAATCGAGTGCAATTGGGAGTGTACTTGAGAGCGTGCTCAGGAGTGTGATTGAGAGCGTCTTGAGAGCATACTTGGGAGCATATAGTCAAGCAGGCTGGGAGTGTGCCATCGAGTGCAATTGGGAGTGTACATGAGAGCATCCTCGGGAGTGCGATTGAGAGTGTTTTGAGAGCTTACTTGGTAGTGTACAGACAAGCAGGCTACCAGTGTGCAATCGAGTGCAATTGGGAGTGTACTTGAGAGTGTGCTCGCGAGTGTGATTGAGAGCATCTTCAGAGCTTCCTTGAGTGTGCAAGTCAAGCTGGCTGGGAGTGTACAGTCGAGTGCATTCAGGTGTGTACTTTAAAGTGCATTTGGGAGCGTGCAAAGAAGTGCATTTGGCAGTTTGGTTTCAAGTTTGTTGAATGCAGGATGATGCATACTATATCAATCCCACATAGTTGCACGCGTCTCATAGTAATCTAGTCGATGCGCAGATCCACAGGACTTCATAGCACCACGTGTCAAATATGCTATGGATCACAGACCCAGAAACAGCTTCTCTATGAGTTACACATGGCGTAAGATCATTTTTCCCGGTGATGAAATATCTATTCAGATCTCTCTATGGGGTCATATAGGGTCAATCTGACTACAGATTGTACTAGCGCAGATTGGAGAAGCATCTGCAGATGCTGATAGAAACAACTTAGAGATCAACTTGGGAGCCATAACTGATCACGTTGGAGATGGACTTGAAGGCTGAGTTCAAGTTGGTATGAAGTGGCATGTGGAGACCAGGACCACGCAAACTTGAAGTCTGTGATTCAGACAAGTTTGAAGATTCAAATGGAGGCTATGAGAATATGCAATTGAACATGAAAATCAAGTGACTTTCAAGATACATTTAGAGGTCGTGATCAACCAAGTTTTGACCTGCGCTTGGAGTCCACCATTACAGAATCTTGGAGGTGATGATCTAGAGAGTTTAAAGATGCACTTGGGGTGAATCATCAACCGACTTTGGAGATACCCTTGGAGGCCAAGATTGAGTGACCTCGGATGTGTGCTGGGAAGCAATGATTGAGCGAGTTGGGAGGTGCACAAGGAAGCCATGACCAAGCGAGATTAGAGTTGCACTTTGGGGCCATGATTGATCGATATTGGAGCTGTACTTGGTGGTGGCTGATCTCAAGTTGGTAGATCTGGAGGGTGGTGCGGCAGGAGCTAATACTCTATTCATTGCTTAACTTGAAATTGTGTAACTGAGAAAAGTTGAGTACAGTACAGTGCGCAAGAGGATAAGAGATGAGTGACTCACTGGGATTGGAAGACAGTCCATCTTTGGATGATGTTGTACTCAGGCTATACAGGACATAGTGTATGCTGTACTCAGTATATGCTACAATTGGTGTATGCCGTACTCAGTGTATCCTTTACTTGTTGAATGCTGCACTCACTGTATGCTGTACTTTATGTATACTCTACTCAGCATATACTGTACTCGTTGTATGGTGTACTCGGTGTATACTGCACTTGATGTATGTTGTGTTCATTGTATCCTGTACTCAGTGTATGCTGTATACTTTGTATGCAGTACTCGGTGTAAGTTGTACTTGGTGTATACTGTACTTGGTATATGCTGTACTTGGTGTATGCTGTACTTGGTATATGCTGTACTAGGTGTAAGGGGGACTCAGTGTTTACTGAACATGGTGTCTGTTGCACTTGGCATATGCTGTACTCACGGTTAACTCATAATCATGGCATGGAAAGATAGTGTGGGATGACTTAACATTGTGTTCTTCGGTGATGGTGGAGTTGAGGACCAGAAAGTGAGAGATGAGTTGCAAAGGGGGAAATCAGTGTGAGACACAGAAAGTTGACACAATGTTGTCAGCAAGTAAAGTTGCCATTTCTGACATGGCAGCGACAATGGGAGATCTTGCGGGTAATGACAGCGATACGATGTATTTGAAACCCAGCCAGGCAAGTCATACCCCTGATTTCTCATATCCACTTATATTGTCCAAATTATTTCCATCTTCATCCTCTATCTCTCTTTCTCATACGCCCCTTTACTATTATTGTGGAATGGAAAGTTCAGCCATCACTCTCTATCTCTCTATACCATAATCATGAGTTCACACTGTTTACAGTATTCACTAAGTACAGCATCCACGCGAAACTGCCTGTCCAGCCTTGGTTCTCAAGATTACATGATGACCAATAAATGTTGCTTCAGATTCCAGTGTGCCACCCTGTAGGATTAACTGCCACTATACTGCTTTCACTGTGAGCTGACAGGTAGTATCACCTCCTTGCATTCCAACAGTTGCTACTCGACTACCCAATGAATTAACTGTCAGCACCCTGCATGCCACCCATTGCCCGCCATCCAATTGGCCACCTCCACATACTGCTTCAAACTTGCTCCATCATTGCCACCAACTGTCACTTGCAACATTGTCGATTATGGCAACTAAGTTTATCTTCAATCATGTTGCTTGTTTGCTGTCTTGAAGTTTCTATGATCATGCCCGTCAAGTGCATCTGCACACTTGCTCTATCAACACCTTTAAGTTTGCTTGATCATTGCCTTCCAGTGCATTTTCCAATTCACGTAATTGCTGCTTCCAAGTACATCTCAAAGTTTTATATGATTATGGGCTCCAAGTTTATCTCTCACTTCCCTTCACCATTATCATCAGGTGCAAAGTGAATTCGTCTCAAGCACCCCTGGAATTCAGGCACAATATACAATGTTGATGGATCTTGATATGGATACATTGATATATAGATGGGAATTCAAGCTGAATACAAGAGTTTTAAAAATTGTTGAATGTGAAGTAGTACCTATAATTTTCAAACATACCAGACGCATTCCAAGGTGCTCCGACACAAGCGATTCACAGGATGTTGTCGTCAATTCATGGTTGATGCTCCCCATTGCAATTCCAATATATCTTGTAACCTGTCCAAACTGAATATGATTTGTAGCTAGGCAACATCAAATTACACCATTGTCAGATATCACACCTGGAGCCAGACAATATTCAAAATCAATTTGACCCATTTGCCAGCTATCAATCACCTGAAAATTGAAAAAGTGCCTTTACCATTAATAAACTATTGATTAATTGTGTGTTTCTGCATTCAGAAGCCCTGATGAGACCGAAGATATTGTAAATACAATGGACACAATGTTAAATCGAGATCATTCAGTCACAGAGTTGGATTATTGATTCAGTGTAGTTGTATTTATATTTAAATATTTCCCATTGTTGTTTGATTTTAAACTTGTGATTGAAAAAATAAACTGTTGAAGAATATATTCTCAGCTAGTATTAGTATGATCTGGAAGTAATAATTAATGATAGTCCAGAAATTATATATGGCAGAAACATTAATCAATTCTTGATTTGTATCTGAACAGTGGCAGGTGCTATATATGGTCTTTGATATAAATATTCATAGAAACCCTGACATCTCTCAGTGTTTGATTAGAATTCCCTTATTGTTGGGGAATACTCCCAGGTATTGTGAATTGTCCCACTGGCACTCTGACCTGTTACCACACACATAACAATCACTCCCATGTCACTTCTATTCATATTACTGATCTATGCTACCCAGATTGGGAGTTGCAATAGTCTCCTAGTATTTGATTCTCTTCTGATATTGGCACTTCTTCGTTTACAATCCACATTTTCTCACACTTATTTCGAAGACTCCCTGTCACAAAACGACAGTTTGCTCACATAGACATGGTCTTACATACCTCGCTCGTACTGTTGGTGGACAGCTCTGGATATATTTAGGTGAGGTTTTGCTGGATTTGTGCAAGTCTGTGGATGGCTCACATAGTAGATACATCTAGCAAGCCGTCAGCTCGATCATCAATAACATTAACTTCCGTCCCCACAGCAAGGTGATAGGTCTATATTTGGAGAAAAACAGGACATTTACCAATGGTGAACCCATCAGAAGTGATCGAAACAAGATACAGCCTGGTTGATTTACTTGGTTTCCCTTCCAAGCAGTGGAATGCTGGGTGCTTGGAGAGCTCACAAAAGATGTCCAACTACCCTACCCTTTTCCCAATATACAATATACATTGTCATTACAGACCACTAGTTTCACCACAAAAATGAAGATAACAAAGCAAATTTGATTTCGCAGCCATCAGCAACAACCCTAGTTTCCGTCTGAAACACCCGGGTGTTCCGGACGGCTCTGACAGCTCTGACGGGACCTCGTACCCTCTGACGGAGAATTACATGCTTCCCATCGCCCAGGCGACGGGTCGTGTTGCATACTCACATCCACTACTTTGCGACTGGTATACGCACAATCAGAACAACATGTGTGTTACACTTTCTGCAGGGGCTGCAGTTATGCTATAGCCGTTTACACAATGCCTGGTAATGTTTATGCCTTTCTTCGGCCAATAGCCACATTTTGTCTCTCCGCTATTGCTGTATATTGGATGCCACACTCGCCCCATATATGTTTAGCTTTGAGATTTTGTTGCATAATGCAATACAGTCTTCTCTTCGGATACCTCGCTTGCCGTTGCATTTGCTTCGCCATTATCCTATTTTACAGGTCTGAAATACACAGTCCAATCTTCACACTCTCTAGTACTATGCCCTCAGTCCTCCACATTCTGCGTTGGTCCATCATCGGCTTGCGATGCTTCTTCCACCTCATCCGCATCAACATCCTCGCCATCTTCGCCGTCATACACGTCGACATCACTAGGTCCCAGGTTAAACCTCGCGTGTTCAGTCGCAGGCAGTTGTCGCCGGCTGGCGGTGGGGATGGCATCACGATCGTTGGTTTCATCACCTTCATCTTCGCAATCCCCGCTGCCCCCTGGCAATCCGAAATGAAGTTCGTCATACGTGCAATTGTTGTCAATCAGGATGTTTGGGTCAGTGCTTCTGATCTCAGGCTCCTCAAGCGCCACTTCGGAGGCCAAATAATCAAGAAGAATAGCATTGTCAACATGCACTGCTTTCACACTGATTACCACGGCAGGCATTGGGTTCTCCGCCTGTTCGATCTGGCGCTTGACTGTAGCAACAGTATTGTTATACACCCTCAGTTGATAGCTCTCCGGTAGTGTGTTCCAGGTATTCATCAAGAATGTATAGGTGTCTGCAACGCCAGGCGAGGTTAACAACTTGCGACACGTTACAGTGCAGCAGGATGTAATCTTACGACTGTCATTCTTGTGGTTGAAGTAGTTCAAGCGATCAGGTCTGTCCACTTTCAGCTTTGACTTGGAAGCTTTCGGATGATCATCTTTGTTCTTTTGCCACTCCAGGACATCATGGCGCAACGCGGTGCATGTAAACATGATCAGTGGCGAGGGTATATGACCATCCTTGTAGTTAATCATGGAATTATAAAATTCATCAGCATACTTACCGCGGTTATTCACCCAATGATAAAATTTGATGTAGATAAACCGCGGGATTGCTTCCGCCAGGAAGTACAGTGCACACTAGCCATTCTCATCAGCTTTTGACTCTCTCTGCGTTGGATTTGGACCGCGTACACCACCTTCCACATGCTCTGCTACCGGAAAAAGATACTAATTGTCTGCCAGAAGGGAATCAATGAATACCAAACGCTCTACAGCGGATTCAAAGCAGTGGCGATCATAATGCTCTACAATGTTGTCCCTTGCTGATTGAATAAAATGGGATTAAACCATATCGACTTGTGCGCAAACCTGGTACCAGTTTGAGCGTGGTATATCCACCGTGGGCCGTTGATTCACCATACCTCTTTCAAGATCTCCTTTGTGCATGCCTGGGAAGCTATGGACCAAATGTTGTTTTGCTGCATAGCGGTGTTCCAGTACATCTCTATTATCTGCCAGTGTGGGGCTTCAACTAATGCTTTCACAACACGTTGCATTGCATAACTTACCATCTCCAAGTCGCTTGCACTCATAAACGGCCGTCTGTTCCACATATAGAGCTCCAGGAATCTGCTCGTTGCAAATACAAGACGTGTCATATCTGCGTAACTGAATTGATGGATGCTACAACTGCCGGAGACTATTGATCGAGGTGTAGACACTGCCTGCAGCTGCAATTGCCAATGCCTCTGTCTCTGATTCGTTTCTGTAGCTCGCGTTCGCAGTGGATTAGTATTGATCACGCGGGCATCTGGATTCGGGATGGGGGTAGGCAGGTTTCCAAGACCGCTGAGAGGAGTGGGAGTGCTAGCAATGCCAGGTGTGGGGCTGGATACAATACAACAGTTTGAGTCTGTCTGTATGGTTCTGCTGCGAGCTGCTCTGTTGCGACTGCTTGGACCCGGCGTGGCGGTTGAAGTAATTATTGACCGTGGCTGTGTAGTGGACGGGGTGGAAGTTACGTGTTGAGTGATATCTGCAATGCGTGAATTGTTCAACGAAGATCAAGGTGTGGAGTTCTGACCTTGAATTGTAGAGGGTACGGAACTCCCTCTGGGAGAGAAATCCCTCTCGCCAGCCGGTACGGAAACGGGTCTCTTTGCAGACGGAAGTTGAGAATTCCCCGAAGGCCTACGCTTTTGTTAATTCTGACAATTAGCAAGACTTTGAACATTTTGTACGACCGGAGTCGTGTCAGGGTAAGGGCTTTGGGAAGGCACATTCTGATATAGATGTTCGACGTTAAGACGGTAGAAAGAATATCCTCTGCATGCATATGCAATGGCAGGCGAGGTAGACTCCTATTTGAGCGACCATGGACAGATTCAACAAAAAAGGGAGGAGCAGTGTTGACCACGCTGGAATCTGAACCCCGACAATACTCAGGGACGAGATCCCTTCAAAAACATTCAATTATGGGGTTCACTGGCATCAGATTAAACTCAGATTACACTGAGCATTAACATTCACTGTTACAGCAACGTCTGAAGGTGTATTTCGACCGCTTGAAGGGTGTTTATGCCCTCTTGCCGCGATTATCATCCTGTTGCACTCGGTCTTGGCACAATACTTGGAACTATCGATTGTGTATATCTTCAGCTTCCCAATGGAAATTACCCATTGCCAGAGCTAAAATCATCGCAAACCGAACAATGATGTATTCTATATCCTATGACATTAGTTGCGTGTGCTTTTTCCACTGCTAGGCGTTGGTAGCCGTGTTGGATGGTTGCACAATTGGAGCAACTTGATAACTACTTACTTTGGTCTGAGATGCACGATGTCTGAGCGGTAAAAGTGGTATGAGATGCCAAGGCAACGCCCAGCGTCGCAAACTGTCCTCACCGCATGTATTAAATCTCATCTTGCGGCTCCTCATTCATGAGAGGCCTGGTGGTTGTGCAAGATGAGGGCTGGGCCGTTGTGTGTTCATTAACCAACGAAACGCAGCATATGAACCAAATCGCAGAAACTCAAGTAAATATATCCCTTCTTCCAGCATAAACCTCGATTCTTTCTTCCTCCGGTAATAAAGTCACCGGCAGCAATTAAACACACCGCCAGCATCCGCAACTTTCTTGACATTACGTGACTTGAACAATACAACGCCTCTCGTTCCAAAACACAGCCGATAACATACACAACTTTGTACTTTCACTCTGGGCTTGCTGCTGCTGCGTTCAACTGTATTACAATGCGAACGCCTCGGATGTAGATTCATTTCCAACTTGCAGCGATGGCACCAAAGAGCCGCCGCAAAGGAAAGGGGAAGGCAACTCCTCGGGCAAAAATGCCGACAACGGTTATAAATCGACGCCTGTCGTTGGATTGGGACCGTATACAGGGATTCATCTCGGAACACATCCGTGCACTCATACTGATATACAATGTTTGCGGTGTCAAGGATGAGATGGCCTGGGACCTCTTTTATGATACAATCTTTCTTGATCCAGTCACGACTCGCCACTTTTCACAATTACAGCTGATGTCGCCCCACCGCAGGAGCAGGAGTTCACCTTGTCGGGAGTGGTGGGCAGCGTTCCGCTCATATATGGGGCAAATGTTTGACAAAACCCGCGATCAAATGAAAACTTTGAGGTTGGACAACCCCTGTGCCTTCGCGGATCAAGTCGATCGCTCCAATCCGCAGACAACCAGCTTGGGAATTGTTAAATGCACCGGCAAGCGTTTCTCTGGGTACGGTAGCGATGATCTCAGCGCAAAGATTGAGCCAACAAGCTGCCGCTAGTACAAGCCGGGCGATTTCCTGGCCATTCGACCACTGTATTGTGATGAGATCATCGACGAGGATGATGATGGTGAGCACTGGGCGGATCCCGGAGCGCCGAGCGGTGGAAGGAGCCGTCCTGGCGATGGCAATGACAATGATGACGGCGAGGGTGAAGAGGACACGCAGGGCGGTGAGAAAGGAACCAGGAAAGGGAACAGAATAAAGGACGGGAAGGGGAAAGGGAAGGGGAAGGGGAAGGGAAACAGTATAGGGAAAGGTATTGTTAAACAAACCCCAGGGGGAGATGATATCTCTCGTGCCGTTGCTTTACAGTTGCAGAAGGAGAGGTATGAGGCAGACTCGGACACGGAGGGCTAACTAGAGCGTGTATATTTACAGCCGGAAGCATCGGCCGCCGTGTCAAGTTCGGCAGATGATGATACCGACTCTACCGAGAGGTCGAACAGTGAATATGACTCAGAACATGATTCTGATGTGGATATGCACATGGAGGATGATGTGGATGCACTCGACGGCGTTGATTTAGACGGCGATGTCGATATAGAAATGGATGGTGACGATGATGAGGAGGAAGATGAACCGGAGGAAGATGAAGGGAAGGAAGATGATGGGGAGGTGGAGGTGGAGAATGAGGATGAGGAGGAGGATGAGGATGAGGATAATGCCAAAGGACCTCGGGCGATTGGCCAGGGAGAGATGGTAAATACATTGGCTGACGATGTGGAAACCATGGTAGATGATGAGCCAACTGTCCTACCTGAGCAAGGCCAGGAGATGCGTGAGCATACCCCACGGCCACAACCTCTAGCGCCTGCCCCACAGCGATACACCCCGGAGCATCCCTCACGACCACACACTCCGGAGACTCATACCCTCAGTGGGCTGGAGTTTTTGGAACTTCTTACTCACCAAAAGCCTCGCCCAGCGGCGCCAACTCTGCGAGAATCTGAGGCAGCCGGAAAAACCTCGGATGTCGATGTGGAGCAGCGGCTGCTCGGCGAATCGGCAGGTGGCGGCAGTCTCCCCGAAATCGCTCTCCCAGATGTCCCTATCCCGGATATTCCTCTCCCGGATGTCCCTCTCCCCATTGTCCCACTCCCCGATGTCCCTCTCCCTGATGTCCCTCTCCGTGAGCCGTGCCCGGATGGCTCGGTAGGCGAAGAGTAAACCAGTCCTGGCTTTGCAGAGGAGGCGTGCGTTTGGGTTGGACTCGGGTTCTTGTCTTCTAAGTTTCCTTTGCTGTAATCAATTCATCTCAAGCATGGATTAAGGCACGCATGGAGGAGTTTTGATTGTTTCGGTTAGGGTTGTCGGCTTGTTCGTTTCCTTTATTCTAATCTATTCATCTCAGGCATTGATTATTACACACATCGCGAAGTTTGTGGATTGCTCAGGGTTTATTTTCCATTTATTCATAGTATTATGGGACATCGCGCATGCAGTGTTTTTGCAGCTCCTGGCGTGATGGTGTTGAGGCTCAATAAATCTCTCAAGTATCGTGAGCTTATACCCACACCACACTGCTCAGGCCCAGCTCCAACTTTCGTCCTTTTCTACATTGAATAATCCACTCCTCCCGTGTCGTCGACAATACCAGAGAAGACCCCATTCCGTTACCCCAAATTTTTGTGCTGAAAGAAGTTCACCTCAGACAGCTGGCGACATAAATATATCAAATTACACCATCCTGAACACCTTCAAGTTGCAAAGAATCTGAATGTTCGCAGCGCGCCCCGACACATTGAACCCACTCAGGGTCGTAATTTCAACACTAACAAAGATTCAGTCGAAGACTTGGATGCGGTTCCCTGCCTCAAACACGTTGAACACATCGCAGACTCGGAGACTCAACCACCGCCACCTCCTCTGCCGCAGAAGAATACCTACCCTGGCGCCGGCCCTCCGCTGAGGGATTACATTTCTCATCAATGGGAACGCGACTCTCAGGGTTGCCTTGAGACGAACATACAGAACAATCCCTACTACCCGTTTGCGATGCGTGAACAGTACAAATATATCCAGTGTGGAATCAACAAGAAGGTTTTCAAGACGTACTATGACAACGTGCTGAAGGATGAAATCACCGCTCTGCGTTTCCCAAGCTTCAAAAATGATGATGGCGTCCAGAAGCTCGTGGCTAGCATGGCAGATAATCAGGCTCTCGGCGAGTGGGAACTACACACTCTCGAGGATATGAGATGGAATGACAATCACCAACAGCCTATCATATACTGGAGTCGAGACATGATCAAAAGCATGAAATGGTTGATGCGGCAGCCAGCCTACGCCGAGCATCTCCTTCACGCCCCTCAGCGTTTCTTTGACACCGATATGCCACTGAAACGCCTCTATACTGAAATGCACAGTGCGGACTGGTGGTCGGAGACACAGGTAACCAGAGATACTCGAGGATAATAACATGCAAATCGAGGTTAGGGCAACGCTCAGACAGGGGGATACACTGGTTCCCTTGAGCTTCATGTCCGACAGAACATATGTCATTAATTTTGCTGGCAAGAAGAAAGAGTGGCCTGTATATATGACAATTGGCAATCTATCTTCCAAGATCCGCCAGATGCCCTCAATGCACACCGTCGTAATGGTCGCTCTCCTGCCGATTCCAATCAAGAACCGCAATATCCCTCAGAAGCGGCTGGATGAGCAGCGGCAAATAAACCGAGAGGTACTGAACGAAGTACTACGCCAGGTACTCCAGCCTCCCACCTTTAAACAACATCCCAACACCGAGAGCAGGTATTACAACGTTCTCAGTGCAGATGGCAATTGCTGGCATTGGAAACCGGTTTTAACAGCATGGCTTGCAGATTGCCCTAAGTATAGTAACCTACATCATCTCGAACACCATGTCTGTTTTTGGTGTGACTGTTCAATGAACGAACTTGTAGATTATGTCCCTTCTGACAAGCAACACTGCCGGCAGGATTACAACCTATATAGAACACTCAGCGATGCCAATGCCAAGGCAGCCAATGCCGAACTCTCGTCGTGCCATGTCCACTGAGGATTCAACGTGTTTCAACATATTACCTGTGTCATGAGTGACCTCCCGAAGCCTGATGTCCTCCATACAATGCAGCTCAGCATACTTGACCACCTCGAGAAGTGGATTTTCCACTTCATGAAGATGCACGAACAGCTTGACAAGTACAATGCAAATCTGGTTATCCGTGCCTGCTTACCACGATCTCACACCAAAAATTAAGTCCTATGAGGAAGTTTCTCAATGGAATGGGAAGGAGATGAAGGAAACGAGCCGGTACCTGCTTGGAGTTGTAACCCAGTCACTACGAGGCGGAAGCCCTGCTCAACGTCCCATATTCAATCGCGCAATTGAGTGCACACGGGCATTGTTAGAATTCTATATGTATGCTCGATATAAATCTCACAATGATTCAACCTTGAGCTACATGGAGGACGCCTTCCATCGTTTTCACACATTCAAAGATCTTTTCTTACTCGGGCGAGCCGGCAAAAAGGTGAAGGCCAAAGCCAATGCCCTGAGAACAGATCTTGTGAAGAAGCAAAAGGTGGACGAGGAAACAAATGCTGAAACTTGGATTCCATCCAACAAGTGGCGCGAAATGAACGCCTGGTGGAATTATATCAGCCACTAGAGAGATGTTTCCAAGGAGTTGGATGTTGACTTCAACTTTCGGAAGATCCACTTGATGTCTCGTTGGGTCTAACAGATTCCTCAATATGGAGCCTTGCAACAGTATTCTGCCGAGAGACATGAACAAGCACATAAAACTTTTCTCAAGGACGGTTGGAATGCCTCCAATAACAATCTCAACTACCTGCCGCAAGTAATCACCTTTCAGCATCGCATTCTCTGCTTCGAAATTGGAAAGCTCAATTTGCGAGCCCTCGCTCAGCGTCGGGAGAACAGTGCTGCCGCCTGCAAAGTCCTCCCTTCCGGTGCTGATCTGGCTGCCACCCTGGGCTCCCAGTCATTTGCAAAGCCCGAATTCATGGGGCCCCAAAACTGCCGTGATGGACAGCATCCTGACGCTGTAATAAGAGACTTCAGAGCATTACGCGACAATACACATGACACAATGCACCGCGTGGCAATATACAGCAGCACTTGGGAGTTTATCAAGCATAAGAGTCGTAACAAGACATATATATCGGATGAACAACTGCATGCAATGGAGCTCTGTATTTACCATGGTATTAAAGTTTAAGTTGAGGGTTTAGATGGTGGATGCACATCTCTGATGTGTCAATACCCAGGAAGCCAGAGCTGGCGCGGAGGGGATCGTCATAACAACTGGGTATGCGTAAAGCAACACCCGGGGAGGTGTTATGGCGCGCTGCCTGGGCATCTCCCGAGGCAACTGCAATGACTGTTCAAAATCAAACTCCTAACCGAGGATGGAACTTTTGTTGAGTACTGGTTACCCCTGTCGCTCACCACAATACCTGCAAACTCGGGTAACTTCGATCCCATCTCGAAATTTGTACAAGTGAGAAATGCACCAGCAGCCGTTGCTTTGCAAGTTTTCAACCTTTGAAATATTGTTGGCTGTGCATACATCATTCGAGAGATAGCTACTAGTAGTAAGACAGGAGATAGACGGAATGAGCGATGGATTGTCAATAGCCACATAGATCTGGCGACTTGGAATGATGTTTATAATTAGTAAAGAGTGAATTGCATTTGGCGCGCAGGTAGAAGGAACACGAGGAGAGATTTTCGCAGCGTCACCCATCTCCTTACAATCCCATATAATTAGTCAAGAGAGAATTGCATTGTGCGCGCAGGTAGAAGGAACGCAAGGAGAGATTTTCGCAGGGTCTCCCATCGCATTGCAATTCCGATGCAAGCGCGTACCGAATGAACCCATTCCGAAGTATGGTCACAGTTGGCCACAACACCAGAGTGATCGTTTAAAATTGGAGACCAACAGAATGAGAAGAAACACTGAAACAGCAATCAGAGGGCGAGATGAAACGCGACGCGCTGAATTGATGCCGGGCGCGCAGTAATCTCCCAGCAGGGTGTGTCTGACGGCTCTGACAGAGCGCGTCCACTCTGACTGAGCCATTCCACCGGGACAGAAATATTTTTTGCTGATGGCAGGTTTAAGACCTCACCCATTGTGCGCATCCAACCTACTGAACTTTGCACAACGGAATAAATTTCAAATCTAATGAAGATCATCAATGACAGCCCGAGGCATTTGCCTGACAAAGCAACCAACAGGATCAGGGCTATGGATGATGTGCAACTGGTGATCATTGATGCTAACTTCCCCACGAGCCTTAAACAAGCTATGAAATTGGCCAATACTTGTAATATCCACAAGAGCTTGGCCACACAGATCAAGTACTGGATGGGTGCTGAGAACAGCCAAGACAGTCCGAGCAGGGAGTGAGTGGCCCCTACCCAAGACATTGAGCGATTGGAAGATGAGCTCGAGGTTGAGAAATGTGACTCTGCCGAGTTGGAGAGATGGCTCAACTAGTGCATGTCGGAGCCAGAGACAATGAAGTAGATTGACATTGCACCACTCCAGCCGGAGAAAGGCATGTACCTGCACCAAGTCAAAGACCAGTTGTTGGAGAAAAGCAGGTTTCAATTCTAGTTGAGAGCTATGAAATTTATCATTCAACGACTTGTGACTAACCAAGGGAATTTGACTTGGGCACCCAACACCTTCAAACTGACCCCACACCTATCTGTATTCCATGGCTTCCCCAAAGTGGCCCCTGGCCTGTCAAGAAGCCATGAGTTCTCTGTCAAGTCTTCTGACCTTGTAAGGTATGGGAGCAAATGAACCCTGGACAATGTCACCAAATTCTATATTAGTTTTGGACAACACACCACAAATGCAGCCTGAACCATTGGATGGGTCAGCACCACAGCATAGGGTCAGCAGGCAGTACCACAGCTAACAGACGATGGAGCAGTCTGCGCGATGAACCGGTTCCTATTGACTATGGCCATCGGATGGTACACCTTTTGCATCGAGTTGAAAGCTTTCTTTATTCCTTTCAATGTCTTTGCCAAGGTGAAGCACAAATGTGTGAAATTGAACCTGTAGCAGGGAGAACTTGTCAGAGAGTATAAGAAGTAATTCCATTACCTTCTTTCAAAATTGGACCTCCACCAGCCAATTCCAACTGACATGCTACCCCATACTTATGGGTAGAAGGTCAAAATGTGCAACCAGGGAGTGTATATAGAATTCATCTGCTATATTGGCATGCATGATGAGTCACTAACACTTGCGCAGTGCATGGGAAACCTTGCGGCATTGGACATGTCCCTTGTCAAATCTGAACTGGGAAGTGGCTCCAGTTTGAGTGCAACTATAATGTGTCAGATAGGTCAGTGGAGTGCAAGAAAGCTGGTAGGGCTGGTGCAGCTGGCATGGCAAAAGATGATGGCATATCATGCCATAACTGTGGCCAGGCAGGTCATAGCTCTTCCAATTGCCCTAGTAGTGACTTGATAAAAATGCTTCTGGAACAAGCTTTGGTCAGCAAAGAAACCCTAAATGACATGCCAGGATGTCCACGCTACTACAAAGACTGGAGAGATGCACCAACCAGTCAACCGAAGTGTAGACATCTTGTGGAGAAGAGAGAGTGTCAGCAGCAGACAGACATTGAAACTGAGAGCCAGTTAGAGAATCTGTCTGACTCGGACTGTGAGGTGGAAAAAGGAAATGGTGGTCAGTAGCTGCTGCTATACCTCCTTTAAACACACCATCTTGTATGGTATCTTCAATAACGGGTGGCAAATGGATGCCAGGTGGTGAACTCAAGTTCTTCACTCCGTAACACACCATGCATGTTAGTAAATTACATCTGTCAGTGGTCGACCTACAAAGATTGAATTGAAATACATAATACCAAACTAATGGATAATGGTGGAGTAACCTGAAGGCATGAGTAGTAAAGGATGATAGAGCGTCAGAGAGCTATGTGGGTCAAAAGTTTCTGAATGGACTAGAACTCCAGTAGGCCATCCTGAGTACAAAGGATATGGGATGGATGATTGTGGAGATGGCCAATGTCAATGGGAACGATGGCAAAGAGAAGCACCAACAAGTCAAATTGAAACAATGATGTGGTGCACCATATGGCTATCGGGAAGAATTTCTAGTCTGTGATGACAGAGGCTAAGAGATCGTGCTAGACAAAACATGGATGCATAATGACAACCTCCAATATCAAATTGATAAAGACAGCAAAAATATGCAGATTGAGAGTAACTTGTCAGAAGAACGAAATGATGGCGAAGTTCACTACATGCCCAGCCTACACCTCGTAGTTATTGAGGTAGAAATATTAGAGCAGGCCAAATCAATATGCATATGCATCACAAGGAAGGTAGAGCTTAAAAACGTATTTGCCCACCAGTTGAAACCGGCCCTCTTGATCACAGTACACCATTGTGGCGATGGTGACATACGTCCAATAGATATACTACAGAACAAATTTCAAGAGATATTGACTGAGTTTCAGAGCCTCTGAAGCAACGCAATTTATGGAAATCAACAGCAAGGAAGACAGGCCAATTGGAAATTTAAAAGTGACCTGAAAGGCAAAATACTATTCGACTCACTATACTGTATTTCTCCACATGACAAAGATGTACTGTGGAGGTGCATGGGGAATGCAATCCGGTGAAGTTTGTTTCAGTCCTCAGAGCACAGTGTCGGCTGACCAGTATTGTTCATGTCAAAGCCTGATGGCACAGTACATAGTAACCTAGATTAGCAAGCAGTATATAAAATAATAATCAAGAATTAATATCCTCTTCCACACTTTGAGGACTTCCTCAACTCCATGCATCACTCCTACAGCGTCCCACTATTGGACTTCACAGCTGGTTACCATCAGATTCACATCTCAACAACTGATGGGCAAATGGCCGCCATTACTGCTAAATTTTGTTTGTACAAGTGGTGTGCTGTGCCATTTCCCCAGTGGATCACACCAAGACGGTACATGTGTAAGATATAAGATATCGTGGAGCCAATGAAATGAAAATTCATCTTGTATACCTCAACCGTATTGTGATTCACAGCTGTATCCTAACTGAACATATAGTACATTTCACAAAAGTGGTTTCCTTGCTGACAGAATATGGTCTCAAGGCCAGACATGCGAAATGCGCCAGAAATTGGCAAAATGTCAACTATGGTGGCAATGATATTGATACAGACAGCATCCAGGCCCAGGAACATATAACCTGTGTGGAAATGGATTAGCCTCAACCTTGGAATAGTACGGATATCAGGGGCATTTTAGAGCTCACCAGTTACAATTGAGACTTTATTGAATACTAAACTAACATTGCAATGCCATTGTATGCCATTGGCACCCCTCCAACAGGGAAAGCAGTCATTGGCTGGCCATGTGGAGAGCTGAGGATGGTCAGGCACACTCCATTCATCTGAGACAGAGAATTCCAGCATGTATTTGACACCCTGAAAGAGGCCCTCTGCAATCCTCCAGTCCTGGCTTGATTAGTTCCCAATACCAAATAATTGCTGCAAATCAATAATAGCCACTATGTATCGGAGGTGGTGCTCCTCCAGATGCATGCAAAGGCTGGAAAGATGCTGAACAATTTCAGCCATAAAATACATGATGTGGACAAATAATACACTGCATACAACAGAGAAGTATTGAGCAACTGTGACACTATATTATGCTGAAAATTGAACATACATGAAGCTAAGCAACCATGTTTGGTACACACTAACCATGCGACCTTGCATTGAATTCTCACTCATCCACACTTCATCGCACATCTGATGGCTGTCCTGATGGTGCTCCAAAATAATCACAGTGAAGTGAAAATCATCTGGGATATCAGGAATCAGACCACGAACGAGTTATCTTGCTGTCTGGATATCTACCAAGTCCGACGCTACATAATGGCACTGGAAGTTACTGCGATTGGATAATGGATTGAGGATATCAAGACAGGCAAAATAGATGACCAATGGTTTGAGCCTATTGTACATTCCTTGGCCAATCCAGGTCCCCACCCTCCACAATCCAGCGCATCTGCAAACGAACTGAAATTATACTTGTCAGTGCCACAGATCAATTAGGAAGCGAATGACCTACTGTGAATGCATGGAGACTTGGAAAAGTAACAGGAAGACAGAAAAACAAGGGCAAGATGGAAGGAGCAAGAAGGAAACGGAGAGAAGGGGGCTGAAGGATAGGTAGAGAATGAGGCTGAAGGAAAGGCAGGGAAGAGGGGACATTTGTATTATTCCAACGATGATGCAGTTGTATATCCCCCATAAGGCCCACAAAACTCCTGCCAGCGGACACTTCGGTGCAAACGGAATGTACTTATGCATAAATGGCTGGGATTTCTGGAATCTAATAAGGTCCAATATTCAGAAATACATAGCGAGCTGTGACTTATGCAATTGAATGAACAACCAGAGTGGGAAACCCATACATCTCCTACAGCCACTTCTGATAGCCAGAGGATGCTAGCAATGAATTGGCATCGACTTCATAACTGACTTGCTGGTTCCGGAAAATTGCCAAGACTGCATTGTACCATGCACCTGTTAAATGTCAAGGATAGCACATTGCCAATCAAGCAGGAATGCAATCGAGACCCCAGTATTTGTGCTCATTTCTATAGATGGCATTGTCTGTCTATTCCCAGTGTCTCCTGAGGTTATGTCAGTCCGCAATGTACACCTCCATGCAGACTACGAGAGAATAGTTATGGGGATTCTGGAAACGAAGAAGGTTATGTTCGTGGCATTCCATCCAGAACCCTATGTCATATTGCTAATCTCAAAGAAGCTGGTTGTAGACTATTTGCATGTGGTCTCCACATACAGTCGAGTCAATTGGCACAACTCCCTCTCTATTGGCGAGAATTCTTTCAATTCCTCAGTGCACTGTATGAAGAAAATGATGCCATTTGAACTTCATCATCATTATAAGCCATCTGTGCCACAAGACTTAATTGCAGACAGCTGCTGGCCACGGGCCAATGAATTAGTCAATTCCAGACAAGGCCACAGAGTTGTGAAACAATTGCAGTACATCTTCGGAGTCGTAAGTGATGAGCTAGACAACGTTCTGGATGATGAGATGGCCAGGGCTCATTTGTTTGAAGTCCCAATTGACCCTGTCATCACCACCAGTGTGAAGGTATATCAAGATACTCAGGATCTACCAATCACAATTGCCAATGCCAACCCTATCCAATACACAGTGGTATATCAATACCTTGGCAAAAACAACATCCTGCAAATATGAGGATATGGCCTCAAACCAGAGCTCCCAAACATCATGACAATCAATGCCACAGTCAATGGCAGCAGGGTCATAGGTAATCCCACACACAATTCTGGGATTACCTGGTGGCTGCAGCCTCAGCCAGTACAATCATTCCATACAGGCAGAAGTTATATGGTCCAATCAATCACAAATTGCTGACTAACCTCTCAGGGAACCTGTTCAAAATACAATTTGAAATAGGATCATTGGCACACAATAATTACCTGGGAGCTGGAAGAGAATATGGTAAATGCAAAAGAGATGGTGAAGCAGTATTGGAAGGACACAGGCTGGTGGCCAAAGGCAAGGATAAAAATGACAGAGAAGAAGCTCTCAGCAACAAGGTTCTTGTTTTTCGCTGGTTGAAAGACATTGATCAGGCTTGGTTTCTTTTAGAACAGGGTGTTTTGTTTCTTTAGGAGGTTTCTCAAAGATGATGTGATATAGGTGGCTGAATCTGGACATATTAAGGTGCAGCTCTGCGGATGGCACCCACAGTAGTTGGTTGTAGCAAGAGGTCAGCTCAATCATCAATGACATTCACTTCCTCCTTCACTGAGTGATTATTTCACCAGAGTTTCACTTGCTTACAGGGTTGGGATCTTCCATTATCTAGTTCTCTCAATATATACACCAATTAAATTCATACGGTATTATATACCTTTCCATATCGAGCTTTTTGAACTAGAATCTGAATCTGAGCTCCATTGGTAGTATACTGGTGCTGCTAGACAGGACTGAACATATTATCAATACATTGCTGCACCTCGCAAAGCTTTGAAGAGAAATTTGATACATTTTGCAGTACTGGCTTGTGGAGTATAGGTAGAGAGCAAGAAGATTTGGTGGGATACCTGGCCACCAGGAACCACACCCAGTGTGTTGGTCATCAAAATCTTACGTTAAGTCAATGAGACCCAAAGTTGGGAAACTTGGATTTTGTATTTGTATTTATGGTAGTATGCTAACTATCTACTTTAGGGTTTTCCAAATCTATTTACTCCTTGACACCCAGTCCAGGTCTACCATTCCTATATCTCTATAGGCCCCCCACTGACTTCCCCTACTAATGTAAGACATGGGAGTTACAAGCAGATTTTCCTGTTGCAAAACAGATACTTTGTATTTCCCAATCGACAGAATTTGATTAATTTGTAGTGTTGTCTTAAACTGGGAACAAAATTGCCCTTTTTTTAATTTGCATATACAGCAATTGGAAACTAACCATTCATAGTTCAATGTCAATACAGCCTTTTAATGTAACTTTCTGTCTATTATCTGAGTTGTGGTTGCAACTTCATTCTATATACCAGTGTATCTAACAATGAAATATCATAAGACATTTAAGAATACTATCATATAACTGAAGTGTACTTTGAATGGGCATTAGCCTACTACTCACCAAGTTTTATAAAGTTTACACTTTCTATCAACTTGAAATTATTTGAAATAACAGCAATTTACTCATATTTTTGTTTTCATACTAGTGTATGGTTACAAAGTATCCTAATTGGCAGTTGGTATAAGTATCAGCTTTTATTTGATTAATTCTGGTGCGTTTTTGGTATATATACTTTGTAGATAGTCAAAATAAAAATATACTGTTATTCTAAACCAGATATTAAGTTCAAATAAAAAATGAAATTCAGAACTTGTTTAAAATACAAAACTTGTACAATGAAGTATAAATCTATATATCACTACTGCCCAAGTGTAGTTTTACTACAGTTTTTGGTAGTTTAATACTGCATTATTACTTTGAAAACAATATGTAACATGATGCTACTAGTATTTAAGAATACATTTGCAACTGTTGTGGTATAGAGTTACTCCTTCTTGTTTTCCTCCTCCTCCTCCTTTTTATTCCTCTGCTTCTACTTCTGTTCTTTCCTCTGCCTTTTCCTTTTCCTTCTACTGTTTCTGTTTCTGCTTTTGGTCCTTATTCTTCTGCATCTTTATCTTCTTTTCTCTCTCTATTTCTATACTTATCCCTTAGTTCTATATTTAAAATATTGTAATGTCATCCTCTCAGACTTCTGTTTCTATCCTCATATCATAGCTAGTGTAGTAATCTCAAAGCATCTCTTCGAACTTCAGAGTATAAGGCAGAGTGCGAGTGAAGCTACAAATATGAGGATGATCTATATGGCATATTGATGTACTAGAAAGATATCAAAAGTCAGACACACTCCATAAAATGCGGAAATTCTACACTTCTACAATAACAATTGAGAGAGATTCTGAAAGTGAAGGCAGTGATAGTAAGCCACCTGAGATGCTTCTATGAGGTTTTCTTAGACAAATATTTGCTGTGTATTGAATGATGAGGATCTTGGCATTTCTTGTTGTGTGGGGGAAAAAAGTCGGGCGTTCTTTTGGCCTGTATCACCACGCCCGACTTACCCTTGTACCCTAGTACATTGATCAGGTAACTGAGGTAGCCATATTGGGCACTCAGCCGGCGAAGAGTAATTGTTATACTTAGTGATTTAGAATTCCTACTAAAGCTCACTCCAACAGCGATCATTCACCATACTAGGTATAGTTCTTAGTCCCGTCCATTTCCTGAATGGTCTGTACTTTTAGGCGCGCAATAACTATCGGCACCTCCAGATCTGGGGATAAGGATTGGACACTCCTGTTCTACTCATGCGGCCGATATGTATTCCTGTCAAGTGAAATTAAACCAATAAAAATTGCTGCATCCAGAAATAGATATTGGCCGCATGAGCTGTATTAATTTACCTCGTTGGAGACAAAGAGTTATCAGTTGCTGCCAGAATTAAGCCAACAAAGCCGAGTGGAAATTCATGGCTTTGCCAACTCTCAATGCATGTTTTTACAAGCTATGACATCACCACCTAGCAGTCCAATCTACATAATCAACATCTCTTCCTCACCTTGTCAAGAACTACTGTCTGACACAACCTACTAATAAACGAAACCCTCGAATCTCCCTAGCTTTTTGACTATGTCGTCGCTGCTGAAGTCATCTATCGCGAGGCACGCTTTCTCGGCTACGAACCTGCGCTCCTGCGGAAATTCTACTGCATACCGTTACGTGAACGGGTCTACCCGTCATGGGAATAACCCCGAGGTATGAGCATGTATCACGATAATGAATAGTCACCTTCTAACCATTTACAGGTACTTGGGAAGGGTAAACAGAGTGTTTTAAGCAAGCACAAGAAAAACTCCACAGAAGAACCGCGTTGGCATGAGGAGTTAGCCTCGGACGCAGAAGCCTTTGTATGTTGATACCTGAATACCCTTTACCTTTGTATATGATTAACCCATCCTAGGTCAAGGCTCAGCGAGACGAGATTGATGCCTCAGATGAGTCCATTAGGAAGATGCAAAATAAAACGAAAGACATTCCGTCGAAGTAAGGAAAGATTCGGAACAAGGTTGAATACGCGGAGGGGTACAGGTGGATTGGTTAGGCAGTGGCATTGAACATTGAATATACATTCAAGTCACCACATGTCAATGACATCTCCGAAGTATCAACTAGGTCGCTTGCCCTTTATGAAAAGCCTAGCCGGAACAATCCACTGGAAACAGGAATCTGCATAACTAATTTTTAACCTCAGTGACGAAGATGTAATGAAATCATTCCATACCTGTCACTTCACAATTACAATGACTAGCACTAAAACAATGATAAGAATAATGATTGTTGCCAAACTCCCTTTGGCCGTATTAGCACATCGAGCTTAGTGCGGTCCGAATGAATTGTACCATTATCCTTCACTAATTGCGCAACTCGGTTGAGCTTTCTCATTGCGCTGTCCAATCTGGTTTGATGCAGGTCAACGGAATTATCTATGTCGCCTAACAGTCTGGCGTGGTCTTCCAACTCATCCCCAATCTGTATGCTCAACTCCCTTTGGTTTCGTATACTTGCAGATAACCGATCTAAGCTTTCGTCTTGCTCCTCCATGACCCTATGGTGAAGCTGAAGCACTTGGCGGTTTTGCATTTCATCTGTATCTACCAAAGAATCACGGAACCGCACTGTCTTGTTCGATTTCAGTAGGCTTCCTGGAGACCGGCTCGAGCCTGTGAGTGACTTGCGAGCTACAGACTCATGAAATGAATATTCAGTGCGGTAGCCAGGTTCAATAACCAGGTCGCTGGCATTTCCGGGCTTCGATGTAGTTTGGGTCGAAAATTGGGCTTGTAGATCGGCACTTTTGGATCGGAGTATGCTTAAATCGTGGTGCCTTTCGCGTAGAATTTCAGGAGGTCTATAGTTTAAATCAATCAACCTTAAAATTTTCCATTGAGAGGTGGACAAGGAAGTTCCTTACAGATCTTCCACAGCTTCATGCTGCCTATGCTCCCTCTCTAGACTCTCGATACCTCGAAGAAGAGTATCAAGGCTCCGCGATATCCCGTGTAGGGTTCGATTATTAGGTTCAGCACCTGACATTGGAGCCCGTTTCCTCTCTAGCAGCGACAGGCGAATGTGTTCATATAGCAACTGCAGAGGTTCGACGGATGTGGACATTTCTGGGGCGAAAGGAAATCTTCTATATTGTGCTGAGTAAGGAACAACTAGTGACGGGCTGGGTGAATGAAAATTCGCAAATGGTGACCTGTTATAGTCTCGCTCTGGTCAGAGTAGTATCCTGAATCGTTGTCGAGGATAACCTCCAAGTAGAAGTACCCTCACTACTTATTTCATCGCGGTTCCAGCTTAATAAAACTGACAAAGCTTTCTTGCCATGAAAAATAGTATATTCACAATTAGGATGTACCTGATTTGCCAATTCTGTTATATAAATTGGGCAGATTGTAATCATAATGTATTCAGCCGCCAGTAGCTATGATACATAAATATTTTTTCCACCACCCCCACCCATAATCCCAATCACTGGCTCATGATTTTCAGCCCTTTGGCAAAGTTATAATAGCAGCACTCTTTACAACCTCCAAGTATTGCCCTATTTCCCTGCAATAAAGACTGGTAAGTATTTCTAGATAGATTTCTATTCAGTTTATTGAAACTGTCCTATTGGTGTAAATCTTCTCTTACTGTCTCTGTTAGTGTTCGCAACGGTTCCAGTTTTGGACCCGGCCGGTTTTATAGGTCTGCGTGGCAACGGCCTTACCCCATCAAAAATCGACGATTTTTTAAGCGAACCATCACTTTAAGGCCACCAATATTGATCAGAGAGTTTAGTGTTTGGTATGCAAAATATGCAGCTCCGCACGGCACATCTTTTGGCAGTCTCCGATTGTCGATATCTTTCAATCTCAGCAAGTGGTAGCCCAAAAACCTTGTTTTTGGGCCAAGAATGACAATAATATCAAAGCAGCTTGCTAAGTTTTAAAGAGATCAAAAATCGGAGAACACCAAAAGATGCGCCGTCTGAAGCGGCATATTTCATGTACCAAACACTAAATTATAGGATGAATATTCATGGACTTAATTGAGGGAACCATTTGGTACAAACCCGGACCGAACCGGCCGGGTCTGGGTTTTCTTGGAACTGCTATAATAGAAACGGTCCGAAAACGGAACCGTTGCTAACACTAGTCTCTGTCATTAAAAATTCATTTGTTTCCTGCCCCAATATCTCATATCTGCTTGCCCCACTTAGTTGGCCATTCTATATTGGAAATTTCTAACATTTACATTTAAGAACTTATATAATATTTTTGCTGTGGAATATATTTGCTATTAAAAGACAAGATATATTAATTTAAAACTAAAAACTATATTATACTTACCATTCATGCAAAAATGCATAGTGAGTGACAAAATAGATAGTTTTAATATTATATAAAAAGTACTACTCACAGTATCTGAGAAGTTGATTTTATACATTGTGATACATTTAAATACTTGTACAGAATATACTAATTGTAATAAAATATATTATCAAGTTGAGATTGATTTAGATATTTCAACTGTATTCTTCTGGGCAAGTTAAATGCATTACAGAACTGGTAGATATATCTAAATTATTAAGAGATCGTAAACTAATCACCAATTGGCATTGATACCAAATGCTACTAATTAGAATATTAAAATAATATACTCTCCAATATGGTACAGTTATATAAATATGCAACAGATGGTCAGAGCAAAATCTTGTACTATTCACAGTATTCAGAAGAACTGAAATTGCAGCAATTGAGGTGTTTGATTGAATGTATATAACATTTGCAATTTACAAGTATTGTAGTAGTACTATAGTTACTTCATGTAATAAAGATCATGCAAAGTAGTGCTTAGACTATTATATAAGCAATATTTACATCTTCATCATTTTTCCACCGCAATTACATTAATTTCATCACCTGGCTAGATGATTATATTATTGAATACCTAGCTTCTCCAGTCAGTTCTCTCTGTATACCTTATTGATTTATGAGAATCTCAACTATTAGCTTATATTCGATATCTAGAGCAACAGACTTCTTGAAATTATAATATATAATAGCATACTATTCTCCCAAACTCAAATAATGAATATATTCTTACTCTCCAAGCATTATTGAAAATTTTAACTATTTGTTCAATCAGTTAAATATTTGGAATATAGTTGCTATGTCAGACAAAGCTGCAGGATTAATGTAATAGAAGTTTATTAGTGCTGTTAAAGTTAGAGAATGTGTATTGCATGACCAAGATAGTCATTGGAAGTAAGACAATATCAGTAAGAGATATTTTATTCACTGGAAGCCTGCTGGAAAGTCAGAGAAGATGTCGAGTGTAAATATAGAAGTAGTGTTAACAAGGTGTCCAGACTGTTGCTTCAGGTCTTGGTCCAGATTGAAACTAAACCGTTTCACAAGTGCAGTCTGTGTCATGATTACACCTGAACTATCAACTCGGATATGGTTGGATGCAAATCTTCCAACCCGGCTGCACTGGGCGGGATGTCAACGGATCGCCCAGCAGGTCCATCTGTCGATTCTTATAATTCTTTTAGTTTGGCAGTTTGATAATAGCATTTTTTCAAAATCACGTATTCGACAGCCGATAATCTCTCATTGCATACTTTGCAGTTTGGCATATCGATTATTTTGGAATCTGCATTGTGTCTTTGATATATTGTATTTTGACCTATAAACGCAGTCAATAGTTTTGTTAGAAGCATATGTATCCGCACAGTGCCTTAAGTACCAAATATGCAAGAACAGATAGTGTTAATACTTTGTTGACACTCATTTTCGAGTTGGAGTAGCTTATAAGTCATACACTGTTTCAGTTGAAGAGGCCACCATTATGTTGTATATGACATCTTTCCACAACACAAGACATATTCGACCAAGGATGCAGGATCAAAAATTTCTGATTTGTCATTAACACTGGTTTTGAGGATGGGGCAGGGAGCATGTCACTATTGTCTTTGTCCATAAAGGTGGCGTATACCTCATTAATGGTCTTTTTCAATCAAGCACCAGTAAGATTACCCTAGATGCAAGATCAAAAAATGTGGATACTCTGTTGATGCACATTTTAGGACGAAGTTACGATCTTGTCATAAGCATATTCGCATAGAAAGATGACTGATAGTTCAATTATGGATAAATGTAGCTGTACAGCCCCTTGATATTCCAAAATGCAACGCCTAAAATCAATGATGCTCAGTTGACACTCATTTTTAGGGCATACTGTCGATGTCATTGAAAGCATTTATGCCTAGAAACGAGGCCGATATTGCGATTATGGGTTAATGTCGCCATATAGCACATGGATTCTCCAAGATGCAAGGCCAAAAGTTGTTGACACTCCGTTGATGCTCATTTTTAGGACATTCTGGCAATGTTGTCGCAACCATTTGGGCATACAAAGGTGGCCAATAGTTGGAGTATGGATTAATGTTGCCGTACAGCCCTCTGGATGTTCCATGATGCAATGCCGGAAATCGTTGCCACTCCATTAATGCTCATTTGTATAATGTGGCAATGAGCGTGTCATTTGCATTTTTTGCTATCACGCTGACCAATACATTCACTTTGGAAGGATGAGATAATGCAGCCCTTTGATTGTCGAGTCTGTAAGACTAAAAATCATTGACGCTCTGTTAACGGTCACATTAATCACATTCAAACAGCCTTCATACACTTATTAACTGTATGCAAGGAATCATTTTGCCATTATTGACAGCCACTATTCATCAGCAAAATGTATTTTTATCACTGGGAGTCTCTGGGAGTGTCAGGGAGTTGTCGGACCAGAATCCAAGGGTGGTCAAATGCCATAGTTTACTCGAACGATGCAGTGACCTTCAGGTGCACCTAGGAGCACCTGGGAGCGCCAAGAACAAGCCTGGGAGCACCTGGGAGCGCCAACAACAAGCTTTGGAGTACTCGCAACAAATCTTGGAGCACCTCAAATCACAGTCGAGCAGTCTGGGAAAAAGATTATCTTCTTTGGGAATGCTGCTAGTGCGCCTGGAAAACATAGCTGCTACTCATCTTTCAACGATTGTGAAATCTGATGTACTGAGTTTGTATTCTGATCGATGTATATATGTATCTATATAGCTACCCATTTACATACAATATATCTGGACTTGCTGCAGGTGGTGCTTGAGAGCAATTCGAGGTGTGCCTGAAGATGAGTATCGAGTGAACTGAGAGACGTACTTCGAGGCCTTGATGGAGCAAGTTTGGACATCCACTTGGATGCCATCATGGTACGAACATGGAGGCCGTGATCAAGTGAACTGAGAGATGCACTCTTAGGCCATGATTGAGTGAGTTTGGAGATGCACTTGGAGGCCGTGATCGAATGAGTTTGGAGATGCACTTGGAGGCCATAATTGAGCAAGTTTGGAAATATACATGGAGGCCGTAATTGAGCAAGGTTTGAGATTCACTTGGTGGCCGTGATGGAGTGAAGTTAGAGATGCACTTCGGGGCCGTGATCGGGTACGGGTGGAGATGCACCTGGAGGCGATAATCGAGCGAGATTGGAGGAGAACTTGGAGACGGTCGATGGGTGGCATGCCTGGGTAGACTCTACTCATCAGTTAGTTAACTCGTAACCGTGGAAACGTGACAAGGTGACTCTACCTTTGAGCTCTCATGGAGAGCTGGCTGCTGGCATTTGATCTTGGAGGGAGGCACGCAGAAAGCTGAAGCTACTTTCAGGGGTCAACTCGTAATCATGAGCATGAAGGGAAGACAGACAATCTTCAGTGCATGCTGTACTCAGTGAATACTGTACTCGGTGTATGCTGTACTCGGTGTATGCTGTACTTGGTGTATGCTGTACTTGGTGTATGCTGTACTTGGTGTATGCTGTACTCGGTGTATGCTGTACTCGGTGTATGCTGTACTCGGTGTATGCTGTACTC
>Ga0307514_10000241_pt1 | contig 142059 bp, 105 predicted proteins | sample 16_EM_MG_FD_203088 | JGI IMG/M metagenome (GOLD analysis project Ga0307514, IMG submission 203088) | Populus trichocarpa ectomycorrhiza microbial communities from riparian zone in the Pacific Northwest, United States - 16_EM | ecosystem: Host-associated > Plants > Roots > Unclassified...
GCGATGAACCAGTTCGCGATCCTCTACGACGACCGGTTCACAAGACCCACAACGTAGGATCCCCAACCGCCATCACGACATCAGTGAAGGCTCAACGAGCCTCACACACAGAAATTAGGACAGACCCCATTTGTTCTACGGACAGGCCAAGGCCTGCTCCCTAGCATCCCGCCAACCCTCTTTCCCTCCAATTCTCCCCGCCATGAACCACGCCTACCACCTTGTCTGGAGCGACCTGTTCCAACGTTTTGTCGCCGTGCCGGAGACAGCCAAGGCGAGGGGCAAGCGCAGCGGTGCGGTGCTGCTTGCAGCGGCTGCCTTGAGTGGCGGTGCCTTCGCTGGGCCCACCGGCGGTGCGGTGAGCACCGGCAGTGGCACGATCACGCAAAGCGGGAGCACCACAACCATCAACCAGGGCAGCCAGAACCTGGCGATCAACTGGGCGACCTTCAACGTGGGCAAGGGCGAGAGCGTCAAGTTCGTGCAGCCCGGGGCTTCGTCCATCGCGCTGAACCGCGTGCTGGGCACCGATGCTTCGAGCATCAATGGCAGCCTCACGGCCAACGGCCAGGTGTGGATCCTGAACCCGAACGGCGTGCTGTTTGGCAATGGCGCGAGCGTCAACGTTGGCGGTCTCGTTGCATCCACGCTGAGCATGAGCGACAGCGACTTCGCGGCCGGCAAAGCAAGCTTCAGCGGCAACGGCAACCAGGGCAGCGTCGTCAACCAGGGCAGCCTGACCGGCGGCTACGTGGCGCTGCTTGGCAAGCAGGTCAGCAACAGCGGCAGCATCACCACGCCCAACGGCACCGCAGCCCTCGCAGCCGGCGACAAGGTCACGCTGGACTTCAGCGGCAGCCAGCTGCTCAGCGTGACGGTCGACGAAGGCACGCTCAACGCATTGGCCGAGAACAAGGGCTTGATCCGTGCAGACAACGGCAGCGTCTTGCTCAGCGCGAATGCCAAGAACGCGCTGCTGGACACGGTGGTCAACAACGAAGGTGTGATCGAAGCGCGCGGCATCGACAGCAGCGGCGGCAGGATCATCCTGCTTGGCAGTTTCAACGGCGGCACCGTGAAGGCCGGCGGCACGCTGGACGCCTCGTCCGTGAACCACGACGGCGGCTTCATCGAGACCAGCGGTGCGCATGTGCAAGTGGCAGACGGCGCGCAGATCAGCACGTTGTCGCAAACCGGCAAGACCGGCACCTGGCTGGTGGACCCGACGGACTTCACGATCAGCGCGGGCAGCGGCGGCCAAACGACGAGCGGCATCGGCGCGGGCACGCTGGCTGCGAACCTGGCGAGCAACAACGTCACGCTGGCGACCGACAACAGCACCGGCACGGACAGCGGCGACATCAACGTCAACGCAGCGGTCAGCTGGAGCGCCGATACGACGCTGACGCTGAACGCCTACCGCAACGTCAACCTCAACGCAGCGATCACGGCCACTGGCGAGGCAGCCGGACTGGCGCTGAACCATGGCGGCGACTACAAGGTCAACGCCCCTGTCACGCTCAGCGGCGCCAACGCCAGTCTCAGCCTCAACGGCAATGCCTACACGCTGATCCACAGCATGGCCGAGCTGCAGTCGGCCGACAACCACGGCCTGCTCGCGCTGGCGCAGGACCTGGACGCCAGCGACACGGTCTACGGTGGCGCGGTGATCGGGACGTTTTTCGGTACGCTGGCCGGCCTGGGCCACACCATTCATCGGTTCAACGTGGCGGGCGCAGGCAGCCTTGCCGGGCTGATCGGCCAGATCCGCAATGGCGCCGTGGTGCGCGACCTCAGCCTGGTGGGCGGCAGCGTGCAGGCCTCGGGCCCGGGTGCGGGCGCGCTGGCCGGGCTGAGTGACGGGACGATCCTCAACGTGCATGCCGCCGTCGATGTCAGCGGTGGCGACGATTCGGGTGGGCTGGTCGGCTACAACACCGGCCGCATCACACGGTCGGACGCCACCGGCACGGTCACCGGCGGCAATGACACCGGCGGGCTGATCGGGCGCAACAAGGGCAACCTGGACCAGGTGTGGGCCAGCGGTGACGTGACGGGCGCATCGTACGTCGGGGGGCTTGTCGGTTTGCAGACCGAGGCCGTGACCCTCAACAACGCCCATGCCAGTGGCGACGTCAGCGGCAACCTCTACGTTGGCGGCCTGGTCGGTGTGGCCTACAACACCTCGGTCTTTTCCAATGTCTATGCCACTGGCAACGTCACCGGTCTCACCGGTTCGGTCGGCGGGCTGGTCGGCCACAACGACGCCTCTTTCATCATCAGCGCCTTTGCCACCGGCAACGTTAAGTCCGCTGGTGGCGAAGGCGTGGGCGGCCTGATCGGCTCGGCCAACTACGACAGCACGGTCGTCTACGCCTATGCCACTGGCGACGTGAGCGGCGACTCGCGCGTGGGCGGCCTGATGGGCAAGGGGGCCGGCGTGCTGACCGATGTCTATGCCAGTGGCCATGTCAGCGCCAGCTATCAACCTGGCGGCCTGATCGGCGGCTTCGACGGCTTCTACCCCACCGTCACCAACGGCTACTGGAACCTGGAGACCACCGGCCAGTCCACCAGCCTGGGTGGCGGCACCGGGCTGAGTTCCGCGCAGATGATGCAGGCGTCCAGCTTCAGCGGCTGGGACCTGGCCAGCAGTGGCGGCAGCAACGCCGTGTGGCGCATCTACGAGGGCCAGACCGCGCCCTTGCTGAGGTCCTTCATGCCAGCGCTCACCGTCAGCGCCGACGGCGTGAGCAAGGTCTATGACGGCACGGTGAATTTCAGCGGCGGCGGCTACGCCACCAGTGACGCTGGCGCCGACCGCAGCCTCATCCTCGGCACGGCGGTTTACGGCGATGCCGGCAGCAAGAACGTTGGCAGCTACAGCATCGGCCTCAGCGGCCTCTATTCCGGCCAGTTTGGCTATGACCTGAGCTTTGCCGAAGGCACCGCCAAGGTCACCGCCGCCAGCTTGACCGTCAGCGGCGGCACCGCGGCCAGCAAGACCTACGATGGCACGACGCTGGCGAGTGTCAGCGGTGGCAGCCTGGGCGGGGTGCTGGCCGGCGACAGTGTCGCCCTCAGCCAGAGCGGCAGCTTCAGCGACAAGAACGCCGGCAGCGGCAAGACAGTCACGGTCACCAACAGCCTGGCCGGCGACGATGCGGGCAACTACGTGCTGGTCGGCCCGGTGGCGAAGGTCGCCGCCGACATCGACCCTGCGCAACTGCAAGTGAGCGGCGCGCAGGCGAGCAGCAAGACCTACGACAGCACGGTGGTGGCACAGCTCAGCGGCGGCAGCCTCGTGGGCGTGGTTGCGGGCGACCAACTGGGGTATTACCTGAGCGGCAGCTTCAGCGACAAGAACGTGGGCACCGGCAAGACCGTGAGCATCACCGGCGCGCTGTCCGGACCCGATGCCGGCAACTACGTGCTTGGCCCCCAGGCCGGCACGGCCCAGGCCGACATCTCGGCCGCCACCCTCTACCTCGTCGGCGGCACGGCCCTCAGCAAGGTCTACGACGGCAGCACAGCTGCCAGTGTCAGCGGAGGCCACCTGGATGGCCTGTTCAACGGGGACCTGGTCACCGTCAACCAGAGCGGCAGCTTCGGCGACAAGAACGTGGGCTACGGCAAGCAGGTCGCCGTCAGCCGCAGCCTGGGTGGCGCCGATGCCGGCAACTACCTGCTGCTCAATCCGTCAACCGTCATGGCGGCCGACATCACGCCCAAGCTGCTGTCTGTGGACCTCGTGGTGGCCGACAAGACCTACGACGGCTCGTCCCGCGCCAGCGTCACCGGCAGCCTTGGCGGCGTGATTGCCGGCGACGCGGTTTCGGCGGATGTCGTCGGCTACTTCGACGACAAGAACGTTGGCACGAACAAGAGCGTCAGCGTGGGCCTGTCCCTGCTGGGCGCGGACGCCGGCAACTACAGCTTCGATCGCCTGGGTGCGAGCACTGCCAGCATCAGCGCGGCGACCTTGACAGCGAGCGGTGGCGCGGCGGCCAACAAGACCTACGACGGCACGACCCAGGTCAGCCTGGGCCAGGGCACGCTGCTGGGCCTGCTGCCGGGCGACAGCGTCAGCCTCAGCCAGAGTGGCAGCTTTGTCGACAAGCATGCCGGCACGGGCAAGACGGTCAACGAACAGTTCGCCATTGGCGGTGTCGATGCCGGCAACTACGTGCTGGCCAATGCCACCGGCACCACCACGGCCGACATCGCCGCCGCCCCCTTGCTGGTGGCCGGCACCGTGGCGGCCAACAAGACCTATGACGGCAAGACCGCCGCGGTGGTCGGTGGCGGCCAACTGATGGGCGTGCTCGCCGGCGACAGCGTCACGCTGAGCCAGAGCGGCGCATTCGTCGACAAGAACGCCGGCAGCGGCAAGGTGGTGGTCGTGACCAACGACCTGGGCGGCAGCGATGCGGGCAACTACGTCGTCGCCAACGACAGCACCACGGCCAACATCGCGCAAGCCCAGCTGACCGTGACCGGCGCCAAGGCGCAGGACAAGGTGTTCGACGGCACCAAGACCGCCACCGTCACCGGCGGCACGCTGACCGGCCTGGTCGCGGGCGACGACGTGGCGCTCAGCCAGACCGGCCAGTTCGTCACCGCCTTGTGGGGCCACTACAAGCCGGTGGTCGAAACCTTCGCCATCAGCGGCGCGGATGCGCAGAACTACCAGCTCACCAAGACCCAGCAACTGGGCCAGGCAGACGTGTTCAAGCCCGCGACCGTGACCGTGGCCCAGCAACTGAAGCTGGCCGCGCTGCTGAGGGGCCTGGGCTTGACGGTGCTGGAGGCCGACGCTGCGGCGCGCTGAGCTCGCTTCCGCCGGCCGCTGCGGTGCCGGCCGCCCACGCTGCACGGGCGTGGGCGGCCGGCTGTAGCGCATTTGTTCTACGGACAGCGGCGGGGCCGCTTCCTAACATCCCGTCAGCCCCTTCTTCCTCATCCTTCCCTGCCATGAACCACGCCTACCGCCTTGTCTGGAGCGACCTGTTCCAACGTTTTGTCGCCGTGCCGGAGACTGCCAAGGCGCGTGGCAAGCGCAGCGGCGCGGTGCTGCTTGCAGCGGCGGCGCTGAGCGGGGCCGTGCTGGCCGGGCCGACGGGTGGCGCGGTGAGCACGGGCAGTGGCACGATCACGCAAAGCGGGAGCACCACGACCATCACCCAGGGCAGCCAGAACCTGGCGATCAACTGGGCGACCTTCAACGTGGGCAAGGGCGAGAGCGTCAAGTTCGTGCAGCCAGGCGCCTCGTCCATCGCGCTGAACCGGGTGCTGGGCACCGATGCTTCGAGCATCCAAGGCAGCCTTAGCGCCAACGGCCAGGTGTGGATCCTGAACCCGAACGGCGTGCTGTTTGGCAATGGCGCGAGCGTCAACGTGGGTGGCGTGGTGGCCTCCACGCTCAGCCTCAGTGACAGTGACTTCCAGGCTGGCAAAACGACCTTCAGCGGCAACGGCAACCAGGGCAGCGTGGTCAACCAGGGCAGCCTGACCGGCGGCTACGTGGCGCTGATCGGCAAGCAAGTCAGCAACAGCGGCAGCATCACCACGCCCAACGGTACCGCAGCCCTCGCCGCCGGCGACAAGGTCACGCTGGACTTCAGCGGCAGCCAGCTGCTGAGCGTCACGGTCGATGAAGGCACGCTGAACGCCTTGGCCGAGAACAAGGGCCTGATCCGGGCCGACAACGGCGGCGTGCTGCTGAGCGCCAACGCGAAGAACGCGCTGCTGGACACGGTGGTCAACAACGAAGGCGTGATCGAGGCCAAGGGCATCGACAGCAGCGGCGGCAGGATCATCCTGCTCGGCGGTTTCAACGGCGGCACCGTGAACGCCGGCGGCACGCTGGACGCCTCTTCGGTGAACCACGACGGCGGCTTCATAGAGACCAGCGGCGCGCATGTGCAAGTGGCAGATGGCGCGCAGATCAGCACACTGTCGCAAAGCGGCAAGACCGGCGCCTGGCTTGTCGACCCGACGGACTTCACGATCAGCGCCGGCAGCGGTGCGTTGACCAGCAGCGGCATTGGCGCGAGCACCTTGGCCACGAACCTGGCGACGAACAACGTCACGCTGACGACCGACAACAGCAAGGGCAGCGACAGCGGGGACATCAATGTCAACGCCGCGGTGAGCTGGAGCGCCAACACCACGTTGACGCTCAACGCCTACAACAACATCAACCTGCTGGCCGAGCTCACCGCCACTGGCGCGAATGCCGGCCTGGTGCTGAACACCGGCAACTACGCCGCCTCCGGCAGCGTGCGCAGCGGCGCGGACTACAAGCTGCACGCGCCTGTCACGCTCAGCGGCGCCAATGCCTCGCTGAACGTCAACGGCACGGCCTACACCCTGGTCCACAGCCTGGCGGACCTGGAGGCCATCAACAGCCAGGGGCTGGCCGGGCACTACGCGCTGGCGCAGGACATCGACGCCAGCGCCACGGTCTACAGCGGCGCGCTGATCGCCAGCACCGACAGCCCGTTCACCGGCAACCTGGCCGGCCTGGGCCACGCGATCAAGGGCTTCTCCATCGCCGAGGCTTCCGGCCAGGACGTGGGCCTGATCGCTGCCGCGGGCAGCGGCAGCGAGATCCGGGACTTGGCACTGCAAGGCGGCAGCGTCAGCCTGGGCGAGTACGGCTTCGGCGCCTACATCGGCGCGTTGGTGGGCCACAACTGGGGCAGCGTCCGCAACGTCAGCAGCAGCGTGGACGTGTGGGCACCGCAGGGCTCCAACGTGGGCGGCCTGGTCGGCTTCAACTTCGGCAGCATCACCGGTACATCGGTCAGCGGCAGCGTGACGGGGCACGACATGGTGGGCGGCCTGGCGAGCTACAACGCCGGCAGCATCAGCGACAGCACGGTGAGCGGCAGCGTCAGCGGCGTCAATGCCGTGGGCGGCCTGGCAGGGGTCAACTGGAATGCGATCCGCAATGCCTATGCGGCAGGTTCAGTGCAGGGCCAGTCCCAGGTGGGCGGGCTGGTGGGCCTCAATGGCGGGGAAATCCGCTACCTGGTGTGGGACGGCAGCAGCACCGGGCAAGCCAGCGCCGTCGGCACTTCGGCCGGCGGCTACAGCAGCAACATTGGCAACGCCGCGGGCGGCAGCAAGCATGGCGACTATGCCAACCTCGGCAACTGGCACGAAAGCGCGCCGGGCTCGGGCTTCTGGGTGGCGAACGACGTCGACGGCCAGCCGGCCTGGATCATGGTGGACGGCCTGCGCCCGGTGCGCGTGGCTGAGTACGTGCGCGGCATCCACACCGTGCGTCAGCTGCAGCTGATCGGCTACGACCTTGGTGCCAGCTACACCCTGGCCAACGACATTGCCGCCAGCCCGGCCGACAACGCTGGCCAACTGGGCGACAGTGGCTTCGTGCCGCTGGGCACCGCCGCCGCGCCCTTCACCGGCAGCCTTGACGGCCAGTCGCACAGCATCGACGGCCTGGTGATCAACCGAGCCGGCCAGGACAACGTGGGCCTGGTGGGCGTGCTGGGCAACGGCGGCAGCATCAGCCACCTGGCGCTGAGTGGCGGCAACACCACCGGTGGTGCCCACGTAGGCGGCCTGGTCGGCCTGGTCAACGCGGGCGGCAGCGTCAGCGACGTGCGGGTCAGCGGCAGCGTCACCGGCAGCAGCGCGGTGGGCGGGCTGGCCGGCCTGAACCTGGGCACCATCGCCGGTAGCCAAAGCCTGGCCACCGTGAGCGGTGGCGACAAGGCCGGCGGCCTGGTGGGCGACAACGAGCTGGGCGGCCTGGTGCAAGCCAGCAGCGCTGCGGGCACGGTCAGCGGCGGCAGCTCGGTCGGCGGCCTGGTGGGCTGGGACAGCGGCACGCTGAGCGGCGTGAGCAGCGGCGGCAGCGTGAGCGGCTCCTCCGACGTGGGCGGGCTCGTGGGCACGCTGAGCCGGCCCAGCGTGGCGGGCACCGATGCCAACGGCCAACCCACCACCGTGAAGCTGGCCCTCAGCCTCAGCGATGTCTCGTCCACTGCTTCGGTGGAGGGCGTGACCAATGTTGGCGGGCTGGTGGGCTGGAGCGATGCCACGCTGAGCAATGTCAGCGCCAGCGGCGCTGTGAGCGGCGACTGGAGTGTCGGCGGCGCGGTGGGTGGGCTGGTCGGCCGCAATGCCGGCAGCATCGGCAACTCGCAGGCGACCGCCTCTGTCTACGACGGCAACCAGGTGGGTGGCCTGGTCGGCATCAACGACGGCAGCATCACAGGCTCGCACGCCAGCGGCCTTGTTTACGGCAGCACCGAGGTCGGTGGGCTGGTGGGGCATAACAACGGCAGCCTGGGCAGCGTCTACGCGACGGGTGCCGTCACCGGCTATGGCAACGACACTGGTGGCCTGGCGGGCAGCAACAGTGGCAGCATTGACGGCGCCTATGCCACCGGTGTGGTTGTCAGCTACGGCAGCAGTGCTGGCGGGCTGGTGGGCAGCAGCGGCGGCAGCATCGGCAGCGTCTACGCGACCGGTGCCGTGTACGGCTATGGCAATGGCAACGGGACTGGCGGGCTGGCGGGCGTCAACAGCGGCAGCATTGACGGCGCCTATGCCACCGGTGCCGTCATGGCCTACGGCACCGGCACCGGCGGGCTGGCGGGCAGCAACAGCGGCGTGCTGAGCAATGTGTACGCCAGTGGTGCGGTCTCGGGCGCGTACGTCGTTGGCGGCCTGGCGGGTGCGAACAGCGGCAGCATCGCCAGCGCCTACGCCACCGGCAGCGTCTTGGGTTACACCCAGCTGGGTGGCCTGGTCGGTCTCAACTCCGGCGCAGGCCAGGTGACCCGCTCGTTCTGGCTCACGGCCAACACGGGCACCGGCATCGGCAGCAACCAGGCCAGTGTGGACAGCCTGACCCGTGGCCTCAGCGACGCCGAGGCCAGGTCCACCGCCACCTACACGGCGGCCGGCTGGTCGCTGGACGACGTGGGCGGCAGCGGCACCGCCTGGCGCTTGTACGAAGGCAGCACGATGCCGCTGCTGCGCAGCTTCCTCACGCCGGTCAGCGTGTCCTTCACGGCAAACGGCAAGGTCTACGACGGCCTGGCCGCCGCGGGCAGCACCAGCAGCTACACGCTGTCCCAGCCCGGCGCCTCGCTGCTGGGCAGCGGCGTGCTGAGCTACGCCAGCAGCAGCGACAACGCCGGCAGCTACAGCGCCGGCAATGGTTCGCTGCGGGTGAGCGGCCTCTATTCGACGCAGCAGGGCTACGACATCGCCTACAGCGCCAACCTGGCGATCAACCAGGCCGCCCTCGTCGTGTTCGGCGCCCATGTCGCCGGCAAGACCTACGACGGCACAAGCACGGCCAGCGTCAGTGGTGGCTATCTGCACGGCTTGGTCGATGGCGACAGCGTGGCACTCAGCCAGAGCGGCAGCTTCAGCGACAAGACCGCCGGCACCGGCAAGACCGTCACCGAGACCTTCGCCATCAGCGGCGGCGACGCCGGCAACTACGTGCTGATGAACACCTCGGCCATTGCCCGGGCCGACATCGCGCAGGCGCTGCTCACCGTCTCCGGCAGCGCGGCCGCCAACAAGACCTACGACGGCACGACGCTGGCGCAGGTCAGCGGCGGCACGCTGGCCGGCGTGATCGCGGGCGACAGCGTCACGCTCAGCCAGAGTGGCACGTTCGCCGACAAGAACGCTGGTCTCGGCAAGGTCGTGGCGGTGACAAACAGCCTGGGCGGCGGCGACGCGGGCAACTACGTCGTCGCCAACGACAGCAGCAGCGCCAACATCGCCCAAGCCCTACTGACCGTGACCGGCGCCCAGGCGCAGGACAAGGTGTTCGACGGCACCAAGACCGCCACGGTCACCGGCGGCACGTTGACCGGGCTTGTCGCAGGCGACGACGTGGCGCTCAGCCAGACCGGCCAGTTCGCCACCGCCTTGTGGGGCCACTACAAGCCTGTCGTCGAGACCTTCGCCATCAGCGGTGCAGACGCGCAGAACTACCAGCTGACCAAGACCCAGCAGCTCGGCCTGGCAGACGTGTTCAAGCCGGCCACCGTGACCCGCGCCCAGCAACTGAAGCTGGTCGCTTTGCTGAAGGGCCTGGGCCTGACGGTGCTGGAAGCCGACGCTGCAGCGCGCTGAGTTCCGATTCATCCTGGGTTGCTGTTGCCGTGAGAAGCTTGTCCCCGAACCGCCTGGCGCTGTGTGCGCTGAGCCTGGCCGCCAGCGCCGCAATGGCCGCGCCCGATGCCGGCCAGCTGCTGCAGGAACTGCGCAACAACCCGCCGCCGCGCCCGGCGCCCAGTGCATCGCCGCCGCTGAACGTGGAAGCACCCGCGCCCGGTGCGGTGCCCGAAGGCGGCGCGAGGGTGCGCGTCAGCGCCTTTGTGCTGCGCGGCGTGCAAAGCCTGCCCGAGGCCGGGCTGCAGGCCTTGCTGGCCGATGCCATCGGCCGTGAGCTGAACCTGGCCGAGCTGAACCAGCTGGCCGGCCGGCTCACCCGCGCCTACCGCGAGGCCGGCTACCTGGTCGCGCGGGCCTACCTGCCGGCGCAGGAGGTGCAGGGCGGGCGGGTGGAGATTGCGGTGGCCGAAGGCCGGCTGGGCAAGGTCGAGCTGCGCAATCGCGCCGAGCTGCAGGGCGACGCGCTGGCCCCGCTGGACCTGCTGCAGCCGCAGGCCGCGCTGCGCGAGCAGGACCTCGCGCCGGTGCTGCTGTCACTGCGCAGCCTGCCGGGCACGCGCGTGCTGTCCACGCTGCGGCCGGGCGACACGCCTGGCGCTTCGGACCTGCTGGTGGAAGTGGACGAAGGCCAGGCCTTCGAGGCCGATGCCGCGCTCGACAACCACGGCAGCGACAGCACCGGCGACCAGCGCCTGAGCCTGAACCTGTCGTTCAACAACCCGCTGCGCCTGGGCGACCAGCTCAGCCTGCACCTGCTGCGCAGCCAGCTGGCCCAGCGCTACGCCGCCGCGTCCTACCAGCTGCCCGTGGGTCCGCTGGGCACGCGCGTGGGCCTGTCTGCCTCGCACATGGATTACCGGCTCGGCAAGCAGTTCGCCGCCCTCGGCGCCTACGGCCTGGCCAGCACGCTGAGCTTCTACGCGCGCCATCCGCTCGTGCGCAGCCAGACCGACAACTGGAATCTGCAGCTGCAGTACGACGACAAGCGTCTGGTCGACATGGTGGCCAGCACCGAAACCCGCAGCACGCACCGCATCAACCTCGCCAGCCTGAGCCTGCAAGGCCAGTGGCAGGACGGCTGGCTGGCGCTGCCCGCCATGAGTGACTTGAGCCTCGGCCTGCAAACCGGCCAGGTCCACATGGACGCCATGAGCGATTTCATCGACCAGCTCAGCGCCCACACCGGCAAAGGCTTCAGCAAGCTCACCGCCAGCCTGCAGCGCCAGCAGCAACTGCTGCCCGAATGGACGCTGGCCATGGCCTGGCGCGGCCAGCGTGCCGACCACAACCTGCCGTCCGCCGAAAAGATCAGCCTCGGCGGCGCCAACGGCGTGCGCGCCTACCCCGAAGGCGAAGCCAGCGGCGACGACGGCTGGGTCGGCAACCTGGCACTGCGCTGGCAGCCAGCGCCGGAATGGCAGCTGCAGGCGTTTGCGGATGCGGGGGTGGTGCAGGTCAATCACCAGCCGTGGAGCAGCACGGGCAGCAACCGGCGTCGCCTGGCCGGCGCTGGCGTGGGCGGGGGCCTGCAAGGCAGCGGCTGGGCACTGGACCTGTCAGCGGCCTGGGCCACGGATCGGGAGGCTGCGGTCATCACGCCCAAGCGCAGCCCGCGGGTTTGGGCCAGCCTGTCGGTCGGCTATTGATTGGCGCATTGACTGCGCGGCAGGCCTGAGCAACTGGTTCCGTGGCCGCCAGATCCGCAGCGGCGCCCACCGGCTCCGTGCGGCCCGGCCAAAGCAGTTCCGCGCTTGGCAAGACGATGCCGCGCCCGCAGAATCCCCAACAAGCGCCGCTTTTGACGGTGCTGTGATGTCGAGACTGAACGCACTTCGACAGGGGGAATTCAAATGGATCAAGGACTGGTGCCGGCAAGGCTGCTGCCTGTTACTCGGGCGTGCCTGATGATATTCGGCCTTTTTTCACCAGTTATACCGCGGTGGATGGCTCGGATGCTTGCATTTTTGCGACAGACATTTTTCCTCACGGTTCTGTCCGGCATCTCAAACATGGCCGCGGCCAGCGCTGTTTGCCTTGACCGCGATTCCGGCCAGCCGACCGATCTCACGAGCATCGCGAACAAGCTCCGTGACCTTGACCATGGGCCGTTGACCAAGGCCGCTTCGTTGAGCGTCGATATCAACTACGATGGTGCAAACGAACTCATCGTCAAAAGTAACGATGGAACGTGCGGCACCGGAGGTTGCTTCTTCTCGGTTTTTGATGGGAAGACGGGCCGCAATCTGGGTGAGCAGTTCGGCGGGATGCTCTATTTTCACGAACCATTGATCAATGGTTGGCCCGTGCTTGAGGTCTACGGGCACTCAAGCGCCGAATCGGGGACATTCGCCACATGGGTCATGGAGGGCGGAAGGTATCTCGCCGTCGCCGATGTATTCCTCCAAGGTGCACTGCTCAAGCAACACGTCGACAAGCTTCAGTCCATGTGCAGCATTCCGTGAGCGAGGCGAGTGACGTCCAGCTAAGCACAACCCTTTCATTCCTCAGGTGTCATGTCGGCCACTTTCGCCATCGTCGCAGTCATCGCGGTCACAATCATCAACTTAGCCATTGTTGCGGCGAGTTCGGTATTTGCGATTCACGGAGACGGAACTCCTGGCGAGATGTCTCTGGTGCTCGTTGTCGGCTCTCTATGGGTCCTTGCCTTTGCGGCCCGCTCGATCTTCACGGTCACCAAGGGAGCGCGCGGTCAGGCAGTGAGTACATCGGCAAAAGCAATCCCCTATGCTCTTATGGTGCTGGTTCTGTCTCAATTCTTTATTCCGCTATTTAACTGAGGCTCGTGGAAGTCGAGGCCACGTGCGAGTCGAGAGTCAGGTGTCCCATTTCCCGTTCCGCTTTCGGTTAAAGTGACGAGCCGGACCTCGCGCCTTTGACCCGCGTCCCTCACGGAGGAGCCGCATGACTGAATCAGTGCCTAAGGTGGTTTACCGAGGTGAATCAATGATCGAAGGTTGGCCTGAAAGAATTCGTCAAGCCCATGAGCTGCGTCCTTCGAATTGCCTCTGATAAATTGGACCTGATCCTGGGTGGGATTTCTTTGAAGCCTTATCGGCTCCAGGGTGGGACGGCACATTTTCAGGTCAGTGAATGCGACTTCGACAATCTGCCAGGGCAAGTGAGAGACGCTGTTTCCTTCCTCAGTTTACGAAGGCACGAGATCGCTGCGCTCATGGCGGCGTCGACGGCCAGCGGCGTCCTCGACTTCGCGGTTGAAGGTGCGGGCTCTGAAGTTCGTTTCGCTGCGCTGCCCGCTGTACTGGTGCGCGAAGCGGGCGCGCTTGGCTTGGCACTGGAACTTTCGCAGTATCCGAAGGAATAGCCGCCGCCACCGTGGTTCAAATAAATGGGGTCAGAGTCAATTTATCTGCGTGTCGGGCGAATGCCGCTTTTGACGGTTGAGAAAGATAAATTGACTCTGACCCCATTTATTTGTGCGCTGACCTGCCCTTGTTTCCTCCCGATTTGGTTTTCACGAATTCGGGTTATGCAGGCGGGGCAGTCGCCGTTTCGGGCCTGGTGGATCTGGCGTTCACCGCTTCCCGTGCGGCCTCGCGTAAGGCAAGGCCGCCGAAGTCAGCGGAATTGAGCTTGGGCTCAGTGCCCTGCAATCACGCCGCAAGCCACCCGTCCACCCGAATTACCCGTCGGCTGCGTCGCGTAGTCGTCAGGGTTCGCGTGCACGATCACCGAGTGGCCGATGACGCTGGTGGGGCCGGCGGCGACGGTTGGGCCGTCGAGCATGAAGTGCTCATCGACGTTGCCGCTGGCGTCTGCGGTCAGGGCGGGAATGTCGCCGGCGTGGTGCGGGCCGGTTTGCGGGCCGTGGGGTTGGCCGGTGGGGTTGAAGTGGCCGCCGGCGCTCATGCCGTCGGGGCTGGCGCAGTCGCCCTTGTCGTGCAGGTGGAAGCCGTGCACGCCAGGGGCCAGGCCGCTGAGCTTGGCGTGCACCATCAGGTGCCCGTCTTTCTCGTGGAACATCACGATGCCGCGCACGTTGCTGCCGGCAATCGGTGTGAGCGTGGCCACGGCCATCGAGGCCATGTGGCCCATGCCTTCCATGCCCCCCATTCCGCCAGCACCGTGCTCATGCGCGGGCGGCGCGGCGCAGCCTGAGGCCAGGGCGGCTGCGGCGAGGGCCAGTGGCGAGATCAGGCGGGCGAGCGACGAGTTTGAACGGGTCATGAGGCGGCTCCTTGTGCACGAGGTGCTTGTTGGGATCGCCGACTATAGGAGCGCCCGTGGCGGCGCCACAAGCCGCCCAGCGCAAAGAGGCGACGACGCCTGCGCGCCTGGGCCTCTTGAGGGCTACTCGGAGCTGCTCCGGCGCTCAGTGCCCGCCGCCCAGGTAGGCCGCCTTGACGGCCGGGTCGTTGCGCAATTTCTCGGCCCTGCCGTGCACCGCGATGCGGCCGTTCTCCAGCACGTAGCCGTAGTCGGCCACGGCGAGGGCTGCGGCGGCGAACTGCTCGACCAGCAGCATGGTGGTGCCAGCGGCCTTCAGGCGCTCGATGATGCGGAACACCTCGTCGACCAGGATGGGCGCCAGGCCCATGGACGGTTCGTCCAGCAGCACGACTTCGGGGTTCAGCATCACCGCGCGGGCCATGGCCAGCATCTGCTGTTCGCCGCCGGAGAGCGTGCCGGCCAGCTGGGTGCGGCGTTCCTGCAGGCGCGGGAACAGCGCCATGGCTTTTTCCAGGTCTGCCGCCACGTCGCCTTTGGGCCGGCTGCCGGTCAGGCGCGGGAAGGCGCCGAGCAGCAGGTTGTCGGCCACGCTCATGGTGGCGAACACGCGCCGGCCTTCTGGCGAATGGGCCAGGCCGAGGCGGGCGATGTGGTACGGCTCCAGCCCGTCGATGCGCTTGCCGTTGAGGTGGATCTCGCCGCCAGTGGGCGCGATCATGCCGCTGACGGCGCGCATCGTCGTCGTCTTGCCGGCGCCGTTGGAGCCGATCAGCGTGACGACCTGGCCCTTGGGCACGTCGATGGAAATGCCGTGCAGGACCTGGACTTTTCCGTAGCCGGCGCTGAGGTTGTGGATCGTCAACATTTCAGTTCCTTGCATGTGGGCGGGCCGAGCGCCGGGCCGCCCCAAGCCGGCCCGCATCCCCTCGGGGGATCGGCCGACGTACTCGTCGGACGAGGGGCGCCATCAGCTGGATTGGCCGCCGAGGTAGGCCTCGATGACTTTTTCGTTGGCTTGCACTTCGGCTGGCCCGCCCTCGGCGATCTTCTGCCCGAAGTCCAGCACCGAGACGGTGTCGCACAGGCTCATCACCACGTCCATGTGGTGTTCGATCAGGATCACCGTGACGCCGTGTTCGCGGATCTTCTGGATGATGGCGCGCAGCGCGACGATGTCGGGCGCGGTCAGGCCGGCGGCGGGTTCGTCCAGCAGCAGCAGTTGTGGGTCCAGCGCCAGCGCCCGGGCAATTTCCAAGAGGCGCTGCTGGCCGTAAGGCAGGTTGCGCGCCTCTTCGCCGGCCAGCTCGCCCAGGCCGACGAAGCGCAGCAGCGCCAGCGCGCGCAGCCGCGCGGCGCGGTGTTCGCGCAGGTAGCGTGGCAGGTGCAGCGCCACGTCGATCAGGTTAGAACGGAAGCTGTGGTGCAGGCCCACCATCACGTTGTGCAGCGCGCTCATTTCGCCGAACAGCTGCACGTTCTGGAAGGTGCGGGCCACGCCGCGCTGGGCGATCTGCGCCGGGCTGAGGCCGGCCAGCGAATGGCCTGCGAACGCGACGCTGCCGGCGGTGGGCGTGTAGATGCCGGTGAGCACGTTCATCATCGTGCTCTTGCCCGAGCCGTTCGGGCCGATCAGGCCATGGATGCTGCCGCGCTTGACGTTCAGGTCCACGTTGTTCAGCGCCTTCAGGCCGCCGAACTGCATCAGCACGCCGCTCGCGGCCAGCAGTTGCTCGCCGGTGGCACCACCGGCCTGGGTCAGCGCCTGTTGGCCGGGCGCAAGGGCTGCGACCTCGGCCGCCTCGTGCGAGGCATGGCTGCGCAGGCCCAGCGCGCCGCGCACGAAGCCGACGATGCCGTCCTGCAGGTAGTACACGACGAACAGCGTGATCAGCCCGAAGATGGACAGCCGCCAGTCGGTCATGCTTTGCAGCTTGAACGACACGGCGGCCAGCGCGATGGTGCCGATCACAGGAATGGCGGCGCTCTTGGGCTTGATCTTGCCGCGCTGCACGGCCACGCCTGCGGCGATGGCGACGATCACCGCCAGCGCCACCGAGGCGGTGCGGAACATCGCCAGGTCGTCCAGCAGCTTGGGCAGCAGCACGATGATGGCCGCACCCAGCAGCGAGCCGATGCGGCTCTTGCGCCCACCCATGATGACGGCCAGCAGGAACATCACCGTCAGCTCGAAGTTGTAGGTGTTGGGCGAGATGTACTGCTCGGAGTAGGCGTACAGCGCGCCCGCCAGGCCGGCGAGGCCGGCGCTGATCACGAAGGCATAGACCTTGTAGCGGTAGACCGAGACGCCCATGCAGTCCGAAGCCACCGGGCTGCCGCGCAGCGCCTCGAAGGCTCGGCCCAGGTGTGAGCGCAGGATGCGGTGCACCACCAGCAGCGAGGCCAGCAACAGCACGCCCACCAGCCAGTAGTACTCGGTCTCGTCCATGGTGTGGCCGAAGACGCTGGGCTTGGTCAGCGTGATGCCCATCGGCCCTTCGGTCAGGAAGCTCATCTCGTTGATTAGGATCTGGATGATGGTGCCGAAGGCCAGCGTGACCATGGCCAGGTACGGCCCGGTGACGCGCAGCGCCGGCAAGGCCAGCAGCGCGCCGAACACGGACGCCACCGCGATGGCCGCCGGCAGCGTGACCCACAGCGGCGCGCCCAGTTTCATCACCAGCACGCCTGCGGTGTACGCGCCAATGCCGAACAGGCCGGCATGGCCCAGCGAGACCTGGCCGGTGTAGCCGACGACGATGTCCAGACCGAACAGCACGATGGCGTAGATCAGGATGGTCTCGACCAGGTGCACGTAATACGGGTTGCCGACCATGGCCGGGAAGGCCGCCAGCAGGGCGATGCCCACGGCGATGGCCGCGATTTGAGGTGCCTTCATTGCGTCAGACTTTCTTGATCGCCGTCTTGCCGAACAGGCCGGCCGGCTTGAGCGCCAACACGATCAGCAGCAGCACCAGGCCCGGCACGTCCTTGTAGCCGGTGGAGAGGTAGAAGCCCGTGGTCGTCTCGGCAATGCCGAGGATCAGCCCGCCAACGACGATGCCCATGCCACTGGTCAGCCCGCCGATGATGGCGACCGCAAAGGCCTTCAGGCCCAGCACCGCGCCCATGGTGGCGCCGGTCAGCGTGAGCGGGGCGATCAGCACGCCGGCAAACGCGGCGGTCAGCGACGAGAGCGCGTACGAGAAGGTGATGACCAGGCTGGTGTTGATGCCCATCAGCTTGGCCGCGTCCCGGTCATTGAAGGTGGCGACCACGGCCTTGCCGTAGATGGTCTTGCGGTTGAAGAACTCGACCGCCAGCATCATCGCCAGTGCGCCGAAGACCACCAGCAGCTCCATCGGCAGCACGTTGGCGCCGAGGAATTTCATCGGCGACTCGGGCAGCGGCGACGGGAACTTCAGGTCGTCCCGGCCCCAGATGTTCTCGGCCACGTTCTTGAAGATGATGCCCAGCGCGATGGTGGACATGATCCAGCCGAACTCGGACTTGATCTTGATGGCAGGCCGCACGCCGATGCGCTCGACCACCGCGCCCTGGGCCGCGCCGAACAGGCAGACGATGGGGATCATCAGCCAGTAGTTCACGCCCAGGCCGACGAGCGTGAGCCCGACCAGTGCGCCCAGCATCAGCGCGTCGCCCTGGCCGAAGTTCAGCGTGTCCGAGGTCGCAAAGGTCAGCTGGTAGCCGAACGCGATGACGGCGTAGATCATGCCCAGCGCAATGCCGCTGAACACGAGTTGGGTGAGGATCTGCATGGACTTCCTCTTCAATGAGGGATGGACCCTTCGACAGGCTCAGGGCGAACGGGCGGGGCGCAGCGGCCTCGCCAGTCATCTCGGCCACCACCGTTCGGGCTGAGCTTGGTCAAAGCCCTGGCCCTTCGGCAAGCTCAGGGTGAACGGAAAACAAGGCGCCTCTCCCCGTTCGGGCTGAGCCTGTCGAAGCCTTGCGGGCGTGCCGAGCGGCCCTTCGCAGGCTCAGGGCGAACGGATGCGAAGCGCGGGGCGAACGGTGTGGGTGGCTGCGGTCGGCCTACTTCTTGACGGCCGTCAGCGCGCCCTTGGCGTTGACGTCCTTCACGCGCACTTCCGAGGCCTTCTTGAAATCGGCTTCATAGGCGTAGACCACGCGCTGGCCCTTGACCTCGCCAAACACCGGGATGTTCACGGTGATGGCCTCGTGGTCGGTCTTGGTGAAGGGCTTGTTGTAGGTCGTGACCACGCCGTCCACCGGCGCCTTCAGGTCTTCCAGGGCTGCCTTGACCTTCGGGCCTTCGGTGCTGCCGGCCTGCTTGATGGCGGCAGCCAGCAGGTAGATCGAGTCGTAGCCCTGCGCGGCCGAGACGGGCGAATCGATGCGGCTGTTCTTCGGGTTGAAGGTCTTCAGGTACGAGACGATGAAGGACTGGCGCTTGGGCGTCGTCGGTTCCTGGATGAAGGTCTGCGGCATGCGCGCGCCTTCGCCGCCGGGGCCGGCGTTGTCGATGTAGTTGGCCATCGACAGCGTCCAGCTGCCGATGATGGGCACCTTCCAGCCCAGCTTGGTCATGCCGTTGGCGATCTGCGCCAGCTCGGGGCCGATGCCGTAGGTCAGCACCGCTTCGGCGCCGGCTTCCTTGGCCTTCAACAGCTGCGGCGTCATGTCGACGTCCTTGATGTTGAACTTCTCTTCGGCGACCGGCTTGATGCCTTTGAGCTCCAGCGCCTTCACCAGGTCCTGCCGGCCGAGCTGGCCGTAGTTGGTCGAATCGGCCAGGATCGCGAGCTTCTTGTAGCCGCGGCGGGTGACCGCCTCTTCGACGATCATCGGCGCCTGGATGCTGTCGTGCGCGGCGTTGCGGAAGATGTAGTTCTCGGGCTGGTTGTCGAACTGGTGGGTGATGGCCGAGCCGGTGGCCACGTTGTTCATCACCGGAATCTTGGCTTCCTGGTAGAAGCGCTGCGAGGCCAGCGCCACGCCGGTGTTGATGTAGCCGACAGTGGCGGCGACCTTCTCCTTGTTGATCAGCTCCTGGGCGATCTGCACGCCGCGCTCGTTCTTGGCTTCGTCGTCACGTTCGACCAGCTCGATCTGCCGGCCCAGCACGCCGCCGGCCTTGTTGATCTCTTCGGTGGCCAGGCGCACGCCGTCGCGCATCGAAACGCCCATCGAGGACGAACCACCGGTGAACGGCCCTGCCACGCCGATCTTGATCGGGTCGGCGGCTTGTGCGCTGGCGAAGGCCGCGGCCAGCGCCAGGGTGATGAGGGGCAGGCGGAAATGCGTTGCTTGCGAGATCATCGGCTTGTCTCCGGATTGTGTAAAAGCGAGTGGAACGAGTGTGTAACTCCGCGCATCTGCGCGCCACCGCTGCAATACCTAGAGCCGATTCGCGGCTTTACGCACTCGTTTGCCCGCTCCGGTGAGACCCGATCAGGGAAAGCACCGCAACCTTTGCGGCACTGAAAAGCCGTGCTCAGCCACCGGTGCGCGCGGCGTTTTCTACTGCGTACTTGATCAGCTCGGCCTGGCCGGCGAGGTTCAGCTTGCGGCGGATGTTCTGCCGGTGCGACTCGACGGTGCGCACGCTCAGGTTCAGCGTGTTGGCGATCTGCTTGCTGGCCAGGCCCTGGCCGAGGAAGCTGAGCACGTGCTGTTCGCGGTCTGACAGCAGCGGCCGTGCGCTGGGGCCGCGGAACAGGCGTGCAGCCATCGCCGGGCTGAGGAAGGTGCCGCCGGCGTACACGGTGCGGATCGCGTGCAGGATCTCCGAGGACGGCGAGTCCTTCAGCACGTAGCCGCGCGCGCCGGCCCGCAGCGCGCGCTGCGCGATCTCGGTGCCGTCGTGCATCGAGAGCATCAGCACCACGCGCTCTGGGTCCTCGTCCAGCAGCCTGGCGGTCAGGTCGATGCCGCTTTCGCCACCCTTCATGCCCACGTCCATCAGCACCACGTCGGGCGCGCCATCTGGCGGGCAGTCGCGCAGGCGCGCGAGGGCTTCCGTGCTGTTGCCTGCTTCGGCGACGACGGTGAGGTCGTCGGCCATCGCAAAAACTGCCTTGAGGCCGTCGCGCACCACCGCATGGTCATCCACGATCATCAATTTGATCGGGCGTTCAGGGCTGTCGGTTGGCATGGGATTCCTGTCGGGAAAAACGAGTGATCACGGCCTTGGGCACGTTGGCCAGCAGCAGCGTCTGGCCCGGGTGGGAGCTGATGCTGAGCGTGCCATCGATCGCGGCCAGGCGTTCGCGCATGTGGCGCAGGCCCAGGCCGCGGCTGGGGTGGCGCTGGAAGAATTCGGTGTCGAAGCCGCGGCCGTTGTCCTGCACGCGCAGCTGCAGGCTGGCCGGCGTGAAGTCCAGCTGCAGCTCGACGCGGGAGGCCGCGGCATGCTTCTCGATGTTGGCCAGCGCCTCCTGCGTGACGCGGAACAGCACGGTCTTGATGGCCTCGGGCAGGTCTTCGACCGCGCCGTCGGTGCGCAGCGTGAAGCGCGTGGCGCTGTCGCCCCACATCTCCTGCGCCATCTGCGCCAGCGCGGCCGGCAGGCCCAGCGTGTCCAGCATCACCGGGCGCAGCCGGTGCGACATGCCGCGCACCTCCACCAGCGCGTCGCGCAGCCTGTCCACCGCACGCTGCAGCGCGGTGCGCGCAGCCAGCGCACGCTCGTCGCCCAGCTCGGCGGCGTTCAGGCGCTGCAATGCGGATTCGGCCAGCAGCTTGACCGAGACCAGGGTCTGGCCGGTGCCGTCGTGCAGCTCTCGTGCGAGGTAGGCGCGCTCGCTTTCCTGCGAGCTGACGAGCTGGCGCGTCAGCAGCGTGAGCTTGGCGTCGGCCAAGCGCAGCTCGTGCATGTTCAGCCACAGGCCCACGCCGAAGATCAGCAGCAGCCCGGCCACGCTGATGCCGGCGATCCAGCGGGTCGTGGTGTTGACGCTGGCGGCCAGCTCCTCGTCCAGCTGGGCCAGCACCTGGTCCACGTCGTCCACGTACAGCCCCGTGCCGAACCACCAGTGCCAGCGCGGTAGCGGCGTGACATAGGCGACCTTGGCCGCGTCGGCATCGCTGGAAGGCTTGTGCCAGCTGTAGTCGACAAAGCCGCCGCCGGCCTTGGCCTTGTCCATCATCAGCTGGATCGGGAACTGGCCGTAGGCGTCGCGCAGGCGCCGCAGGTTGCGGCCCACCAGCTCGGGCTGGCGGGCGTGCATCAGGTTCACGCCCTCGTCGTTGTAGAGGAAGAAGTAGCCGTCGCTGCCGTAGTCCAGTGCGGCCAGCTGCCGCATCACCTGCTGCTTGATCTCGTCGTCGTCCCTGCCGGTGTTGTAGAGCGGGCTGATGGTGCTCAGCGCCATCGCCACGAAGTGCCGCAGCTCCGAACGCGCCGCTTCCATGTACGCGCTCTTGACCAGCGCCTGCTGCCGCTTGGCCAGCAGTTCCTCCTGGTGGCGTTGGGCCACCGCGATCAGGCTCATGGCCGCGATCAGCGGCGTCATCGCCAGCAGGACGACCTTGTGGGTGAGGCGCATGCGTCAGTCGAAGGGGTACACGGAACGCTTCACGACGCAGCCGGCGCAGGGCCGTCCCAAGGCGGCTGCGCAACCCGCTCGGCGGGTGGCTTCGCGTATTCGCGAAGCCGGGTGCTCAAAGTTCGGCTTTCAGGTAGTGGGCGCCTGGAACGGGGTTGAAGTAGTAAGGCGGGATCTCTTCAAAGCCCAGCGAGGTGTAGAGGCCGCGGGCGGATTCCATCTCGTCCAGCGTGTCCAGCAGCATGCAGGAGTAGCCGGCCTGGTGGGCGTTGTCCATCAGCGCCTGGGCCAGCAGCCGGCCCAGGCCGAAGCGGCGGAAGGCGCGGCGCACGTAGAGCCGTTTCATCTCGCAGGCGTTGGCATAGTCGGCCTCGGCGCAGGGGCGGAAAGCGCCGCAGCCGGCCAGTGCGCCGTCCACATAGGCCAGCAGCAGGTGGCCGGCAGGGCCGGCGTATTCGCCGGGCAGCGCGGCCAGCTCCTGCTCGAAGTCCTGGAAGGCGAGGTCAATGCCCAGGCCGTCGGCGTATTCGCGGAAGATGGTGCGCGTCGCGTCCAGCGCGTCAGGCGTTTGCGGGCAGATCAGCAGGATCTCGGGTGGGTCGTTTGGGGACACCGGGCGTCGGGCGGCGAGCAGCGCGCCAAAAGCAAGCGGAAGCGCCAGTCTAGCGGGCAGAGCACCCATCGGGATCCTCCAAAGGTTCGGGATTCCCCGCCAAGAGACATGGGGCGGCCCGGCGCGGCCAAGCCCCAAGTCCTGCCGCCAATCAAGGCTTTGCCATGCCCGGAACAATGGCGCGCATGAAGATCGACTTTGTCTCCGACGTTTCCTGCCCCTGGTGCATCATCGGCCTGCAGTCGCTGCAGCAGGCGCTGGAACGCATCGGGCCCGAGCTGCCAGTCTCGCTGCACTTCCAGCCTTTCGAGCTGAACCCGCAAATGGCGGCCGAAGGCGAAGACATTGGTGAGCACCTGCAGCGCAAGTACGGCGCCAGCGCGGCGCAGAGCGAGGCCAGCCGCGAGAACATCCGCCAGCGCGGTGCGGCACTGGGCTTCGAGTTCCGCATGGACCAGCGCACCCGCATCTACAACACCTTTGACGCGCACCGCCTGCTGCACTGGGCCGGCGAGCAGGCGGACGGCCTGCAACTGGCGTTGAAGAAAGCCTTGTTCAGCGCCTACTTCACCGAAGGCAAGAACCCGGGCGACTTTGCGGTGCTGCTGGACGCGGCCGAAGCCGTGGGCCTGGACCGCAAGGCCGCCGAGACGGTGCTGAAGAGCGACACCTACGCTGTCGAGGTGCGCGAGCTGGAAGCCTACTGGCAGCAGGCCGGCATCCACTCGGTGCCAGCCGTCATCATCAATGACCGGCACCTGATCTCCGGCGGCCAGCCGCCGGAGGTGTTCGAGAAGGCACTGCGGCAGATCGCCGCCGAAACCACTTCGGCCTGAGCCCGCAGGGCGCCGGGCCGCCGGGTGCACGATCAGCCCCGCGTTGACAGTGCTTCCCAGCGCTCCATCGCTTCGAGCAGTTCTTCATCCAGCGCTGCATGGCGCTGCGTGACCTCGGCGATGCGCTTGGCGCCCTGGCTGTAAAGCTCGCTGCCGGCCAGCATTGCGGCCAGCTGGGCCATTTCCTTTTCGATGGCGTCGATGCGCGCCGAAAGTTCGCCCAGCTCGCGCTGTTCCTTGAAGCTGAGCTTGCGCTTTTCGGCGACGGGCTGGGCGGCAGCGGGCGCGGCGACCGGTGCTGGCGGCGTGGGGGCAGGGGCAGAGGAGCGGGCCGCCTGCGCGCGGACCTGCGCGGTGCGCGCGGCCTGGGCCTGCCAGTCGGCAATGCCGCCTTCGTACTCGCGCCACTGGCCATTGCCTTCGGCGACCAGCGTGCTGGTGACGACGTTGTCGACGAAGCGCCGGTCGTGGCTGACCAGGAAGACGGTGCCGTCGTAGTCCTGCAGCAGCTCTTCGAGCATTTCCAGGGTTTCGATGTCCAGGTCGTTGGTCGGCTCGTCCAGCACCATCACGTTGGCCGGGCGGGCGAACAGGCGGGCCAGCAGCAGCCGGTTGCGCTCGCCGCCGGAGAGGCTCTTGACGGGCGAGTTGGCGCGCGCCGGGGCGAACAGGAAGTCGCCCAGGTAGCTCATCACGTGCTTGCGCTGGTTGCCGATCTCGATCCACTCGCTGCCGGGGCTGATGGTGTCGGCCAGCGTGGCCTCCATGTTCAGCGCCTCGCGCATCTGGTCGAAATACGCGACCTGGATCTTGCTGCCTTGCAGCACGCTGCCGCTGTCGGGCGCCAGCTCGCCGAGGATGAGCTTGAGCAAGGTGGTCTTGCCGGCACCGTTCGGGCCGATCAGGCCGATCTTGTCGCCGCGCAGCACGGTGCTGGAGAAATTGCGCACCACCTGCTTGTCGCCGTAAGCCTTGTTGACGTCTTCCAGCCGCGCGACGATCTTGCCGCTGGCGCCGCCGGTGTCCACGTCCAGCCGCACGCCGCCGATCACGTCGCGCCGCGCCGCGCGGGTCTCGCGCAGCTTCTCCAGCCTGCCGATGCGGGCCACGCTGCGGGTGCGGCGGGCTTCCACGCCCTTGCGGATCCAGACTTCTTCCTGCGCCAGCAGCTTGTCGGCCCGGGCGTTCTGCAGCGCCTCGGCTTCCAGCTCGCGCTGCTTGGCGGCCTCGAAGGCGGCGAAGTTGCCGGGGTAGCTGCGCAGCTGCCCGCGGTCCAGCTCGACGATGCGGGTGGTCACGGCGTCCAGGAAGGCGCGGTCGTGGGTGATCAGCAGCAGCGCGCCGCGGAAGTTGTTGAGCAGGCCGGCCAGCCAGTCGATGGCGTTCAGGTCCAGGTGGTTGGTCGGCTCGTCGAGCAGCAGCACGTCGGGTGTGGCGACCAGCGCGCGGCCCAGCGCCACGCGCTTGCGCAGGCCGCCGGAGAGGGTGTCCACGACGGTGTCGGGGTTCAGGTCCAGGCGGTGGATGGTCTCGTCCACGCGCTGCTCCCAGTTCCAGCCGTCCAGCGCTTCGAGCCGGGTCTGCAGCGCGTCCAGGTCCTCGCCGTCGGCATGGGCCTCGTAGCGTTCGCGGATGGCCTTGGCCTCGGCCACGCCTTCGCTGATGGTCTCGAAGATGGTGGCGCCGGGGCGCAGGTGCGGCTCCTGCGGCACGTATTCGCGGCGGATGCCGGTCTGGATCTGCATCACGCCGTCGTCCGGTTTCTCCAGCCCGGCGAGGATCTTCAGCAGCGAGGACTTGCCGGCGCCGTTGCGGCCGATCAGGCCGGTGCGCTCGCCCATGTCCAGGGTCAGGTCGGTGCCGTTGAGCAGCGGCACATGGCCAAAAGCGAGGTGGGCGTTCGAGAGGGTGATCAGGGCCATGGGAGCTGCCGGAGGCAAAAAGCAAGAAGGCCGGCCGGTCGGCACGGAAGGTGGCGCAGCGCGCGCAAGCCACGCGCCGGCCAACCGGGGATTATCCGGGCTGGACAGCGCGCCGTGTTGGCTGCGGACATCGGCCGCCAGTTGAAGCTGCAGCCAGCCGGCCCCGGCGCGACTTGTTGGCGGTCTGGCCCGATTTGAAATAAATGGGGTCAGACTCCCTTTTCCGTTCCGCTCAAGTCAGGCCGCCAGGGGCCGAGAAAGGGGGTTGGACACCTGACATGCCTGTTTTCCCCCTCCTTTCTCCTGGCGCCGCCGCCATGGCTGCGCTGCTGCGCGCCGGGCTGCTGGTGCTGGCGTTGCTGTGGGCCTGCGGCGTGCAGGCGCGGCCGGCGATCTGGCAGCAGCAGGACGCGCTGGTGTTGGACGATCCTCACGCCGCGGAGCGTTGGACGCAGCACGAACTCGCGGCCGCGCGAGTCGCCGGAGATGTCGATGCCGAGTTCTGGCTGCTGCTGGGCGCCGCGAGCGTGCAGGACCAGCTGGAAGACACACCCGCGCAGCTGGCGCTGCTGCACCAGGCCGAGGCATTGATGAATGCCTGGCCTGGGGCCGGCGAGCTGCACAAGGCCTGGCTGGCCCAGGCGATGATCCTGGCAGACCTGCGGGAGAAGCCTGCCGCCGAGATCGCCGCGCGCATTGCCGCGCTGCGCCGCCAGATCGAACCGCTGGAGGCTTCGGACCTGCAGTGCGAGCTGGCGTCGCTGGACATGTGGGCCATGGTGTACGCCGGCAACAATGACGAGGCCTGGGTGGCTGGCGAGGCGCTGGAGCGCTGTGCGCATGCGGTGGGCAGCCTGGACCAGGAAGTCTCGGCGCTGCTGCAACTGGGCAGCTTGACCAGCCAGGTCAGCGGCAAGGTGCCGGCAGCCGGGCAGGGCGAGGACTATTTCCGCCGTGCGCTGGCGCTGCTGGGCGACCGGCCGGCGCGCTTCATGCGCAGCCTGCTGGAATGGCAGCTGGGCAATGCGCTGGTGTATTCGCGCCAGCTGCAGCAGGCCCGGGACCACTACGAGGCTGCGCTGGTGCTCAGCCGCGACCTGCAGGACGAGGCAGGCATTGCGGCGGCATTGATCAAGGTGGGCGAGCGGGTGCTGGACGACGGCAATGCCGAGGCCAGCCTGAGCATGGCGCGCGATGCCCAGGCCCTGATGGAGGCGCAGCACAACGAGGGCCGGCTGATGGCGGCACACGTGCTGGTGCTGCGCTCGTTGACGGCGCTGCGCCGGCCGGACGTCCTGCAGGCGATCGAGCAGGCAAGGCCGTTGGACGCGCCCGAGCGCATCGCGTCACGCCGCATCGAACTGGCCACGGCGATGGCCGAAGGCTTTGCGTCTCAAGGCCTCTACGCCAAGGCCTATGCCGAGCTGACCCGCGCCAACCTGCTGCGCAACGAGGCCAAGGAAACCTTGCGCGACAGCCAGATGCTGCGCCTGCAGGCGCGCTACGAAGGCGCGCGCCTGGACGCGGAAAACGCCGACCTGCGCCGCCGCTCCGAAACCGCGCACCTGGAGCTGGTGGCACAGGCTGCCACACGCCGCGCCTTGTGGGCCGCACTGCTGGCTTTGCTGGTGATGCTGGCTGGCGCCGCAGTGCTGGTGGTGCGCGGCTGGCGCAAGCGGCGTCACCTGGCCGAACTGGCCTTGCGCGACGAGCTGACCGGGCTGCCGAACCGGCGCGCGATCAAGGCTGCTGGTGAGGCGCAGCTCGCGCAGGCCCGCCAATGGCAGCTGCCTTTCAGCGTGGCGCTGATCGACCTGGACCATTTCAAGCAGGTCAACGACCGCCTGGGCCATGCCGCCGGTGACGCGGTGCTGCAGGCGCTGGCCGCAGCGGCCGGCAGGGTGCTGCGCGGGCAGGACCGGTTGGGTCGCCTGGGTGGCGAAGAGTTTTTGCTGCTGATGCCGGGTACCACGCTGAGCGAGCTGAACGCGGTGTTCGACCGGCTGCGTGCGACTTTTGCCGCCTGCGAGATTGCGGGCCTGCCGTCGCCGCACGGCGTGCGGTTTTCGATGGGCGGCGCCGAATGGCAGCCCGGCACCGACTCGCTGGCCGCGCTGATCGACGCGGCGGACCAGGCGCTCTACGTGTCCAAGGCCGCGGGCCGGGACCAGCTTTCGCTGGCCGAGCCGGCGACGGTGCTGCTGCGCATGGCTGTGCCGGCCTGACGCCAGCCGGCTCCGACGCCCGGTCCGACCGGTCAGCCTCGGCGCGCGCCAGTTTCCAGGGCGTCCACGAACAGCGCCGCCACGTCCACGCCGGTCTGGTTGGTGATTTCCTGGAAGCCTGTCGGGCTGGTGACGTTGATCTCGGTCAGGTTGTCGCCAATCACGTCCAGGCCGATCAGCATCAGCCCGCGCGGCGCCAGCACCGCGCCGATGGTGCGTGCGATTTCCTCGTCCCGCGCACTGATGGGCTGGGCCACGCCCTTGCCGCCGGCCGCCAGGTTGCCCCGCACCTCGCCGCCCTGCGGAATGCGCGCCAGGCAGTGCGACACCGGCTCGCCGCCAATCACCAGCACCCGCTTGTCGCCGGCTTCGATGGCTGGCAGGAAGCGCTGGACCATGATGGTCTGCGCGCCGTCGCGGTTCAGCGTCTCGATGATGCTGCCCAGGTTCAGCCCGTCGTCCTTGACGCGGAAGATGCCCATGCCGCCCATGCCGTCCAAGGGCTTCAGGATGATGTCGCGGTGCTCGGCGTGGAACTCGCGCACGTCGGCAGCAGCGCGGGTCACCAGCGTGGGCGGGGTGAACTGCGGGAATTCGAGGATGGCGAGTTTTTCGGGATGGTCTCGCAGCGCGCGGGGCGAGTTGAAGACCCGCGCGCCTTCGGCTTCGGCGCGTTCCAGCAGGTGGGTGGCGTAGAAGTATTCGCTGTCGAACGGCGGGTCCTTGCGCATCACCACGGCGTCGAAGCTGGCCAGGTGGCGCACCAGTTCCGGGCCGGCTTCGAACCAGTCGTGCACGTCTTTGCCGGAGCGGCCGGTCAGCGTGACCTGGCGCAGGCGCGCCTGCACGGAGCCGCCGCTGCGCCAGTGCAGGTCCTGCGGGCCGCAGGCGAACAGCACATGGCCGCGCCGCTGGGCTTCGCGCATCATCGCGAAGGTGGTGTCCTTGTAGGTCTTGAAGTGATCCAGCGCGTCGGCGACAAAAAGCAGGTTCATGGCGGCAGCCCGTGACAAACTGAGGCGCAGTGTGCCCTGAAGCGTCAGCCGTTGCCGGCGGGTTCGGGCTTGACCTCTGGCGGCTGAAGCATTCTGATACCGGTTGAGCGTCAGCCGAACGGCCTGGATTGCGTTATACCCACAGGCTTCAAGCCTTCAACGTCGTACCCGCAGGTACCCCACAGTATTTGCCCCACAGCCTCCCGGAGGAGCTGACAACAATGAACCCCTCAACCACTGTTCCCTCGTCTTCCGCCAGTTCCGGCCTGCCGCGCGCGGTCTGGGTCGCTGGCGGCCTGATGGCCGTCGCCATCGCGGCGCTGGCCGGCACTGTCGTCTGGCAGCGCAGCCAGATCTCTGCCGCGCCGACCAGCGAAGTGGCCACGCTGCCGGCCACCCCCGCAACCTTGCTGGACGATGCGGCCAGCGCGCCGATGGCGGCCGCACCGGCGCCAGCGCCGCAGCAGGCCGAAGTGGTCGAGCCGGCCGTGAAGCCAGTGGCTGCCGTCAAGCACGCGACGCCGAAACCGACGAAGCCTGCCAACGCGTACCCGGCTGACACCACCACCGCCAAGGCGGAGGACTACCCGGTCGAAGCACCGCCGGCACCGCCCGCACCGGTGATCTGCGCGACCTGCGGCACGATCGAGTCGGTCGAGACGGTGACGGTTGAAGGCAAGGGCTCTGGCGCTGGCGCCGTGGCTGGCGGCGTGGCCGGTGCCGTGATCGGCAACCAGTTCGGCAAGGGCGGCGGCCGCACTGCGGCCCGCCTGCTGGGCGCGGTCGGTGGCGCGTTTGCCGGCAATGCCATCGAGAAGCACGCCCGCACCGAAACCGTCTACCGCATGCACGTGCGCATGGACGATGGCACCCGCCGCACCATCACCCAGCCGCAGCCGGTCTCGGTCGGCACCGCGGTGACGGTGGAGGGCAATTCGATGCGCGTTGGCCACTGAAGCCGGACGGCATCTGCCAATGAGAAAAGGGCCTGCGGGCCCTTTTCTCGTGGCGGGACGAATCTCCCTCAGCCAGCCTGCCGTCTGGCGCTGCTGAGCAAGGCCACGGCACCCGCGATGACGCCCCAGAACGCCGAGCCGATGCCGAAGAAGCTCAGGCCCGACAGCGTGACCAGGAAGGTCAGCAAGGCCGCGTCGCGGTGGCGTTCGGCGTTCAGCGCGTTGGCCAGCCCGGCGCCAATCGTGCCCAGCAGCGCCAGCCCGGCCACCGCGATCACCAGTTCCTTCGGGAACGCGCCCAGCAGCCCGGCCACCGCACCGCCGGCCAGGCCGACGACGATGTAGAACACGCCCGCCGCGGCAGAGGCCATGTAGCGTCGCGCCGGGTCTTCGTGCGCCTCGCGGCCCATGCAGATGGCTGCGGTGATGGCTGCCAGGTTCAGCGCGTAACCGCCGAATGGCGCGAGCAGCAGCGAGGCGACGCCGGTGGCACCCACGGTGGGGGAAACAGGAATCTGAAACCCCGCGGCCCGTTGCGCCGCCACGCCGGGCAGGTTCTGCGAAGCCATGGTCACGACGAACAAGGGCAGGCCGACCCCGATCAGGGCATGGGCTGAGAACTGCGGGGTGGTCCATGCCGGCCGGGCCCAGCCCCAGGGCACGTCGCCCAGGTGCAGCAGGCCTTGCGCCGCTGCCAGTGCGATGCCGGCTGCCAGCACGCCGGGCACCGCATAACGCGGCCACCACCGCCGTCCCGCGAGAAAGGCCGCGGCCATGCCCAGCACCAGCAGCGGCTGGGCATGGCTGGCCAGCACCGCGTCCAGCGCAAAACGCGCCAGCACGCCGGCCAGCAAGGCCGAGGCAATGGCCATCGGGATGCGGTCCATGATGCGTTCGAACCAGCCGGTGTAGCCGACGATGGCGATCAGCAGCGCACAGGCCATGAAGGCGCCAATCGCCTCGGCCATCGGCACGCCCTGGGTCGCGGCAATCAGTGCGGCGCCCGGCGTGGACCAGGCGGTCAGCACCGGCTGGCGGTACCAGAGCGACAGGCCCAGGCTGGTGAAGCCCATGCCCAGCCCGAGCGCCCAGATCCACGAGGCTGTCTGCGCTGGCGTCGCGCCCAGCGCCTGGGTCGCGGCGAAGATCAGCGCGACCGAGCTGGTGAAGCCGACGAGCACGGCGACGAAGCCCGCCACGACGATGGAGAACGAAAGGTCCCGCAGAAGAGATCGTTTCATCGGTGATGGCGTAGCAACAGCACGTTGCGGCCGAGGGGGATTCGGCGCCGGGCCGCCCCAAGCCGAATCGCGCCCCTCGGGGGCAGGAGCGCAGCGACTGGGGGGCTCAATTCAAATCTCGACCTTGGCGCCCAATTCCACGATGCGGTTCGAGGGCAGGTTCAGGAAGTCGGCCATGTCGGTGGCGTTGCGGTGCATGCTGGCGAACAGCTTCTCGCGCCACATGGCCATGCCGTCGCCGAAGGTCGGGATCACGGTTTCGCGCGACAGGAAGTAGCTGGTGTCCATGTCGTCCATCGGCACACCGCGGCCTTCGAGCAGGCGCAGCGCCTCGGGCACGTCCGGGTCGTTCTTGAAGCCGAAGTTCAGCGTGATCTGCCAGCAGTCATGTCCCATGGAATGGATGGACAGGCGCTTGTCGAAGCCAACCCAGGGCACTTCGTGATGCCGCACCGTGACGAACAGGTTGTGCTCGTGCAGCACCTTGTTGTGCTTGAGGTTGTGCATCAGCGCATTGGGCGTGAGGCCTTCCTCGGCAACCAGGAAAACCGCCGTGCCGGACACGCGCACCGGAGGGCTGACGAACACCGCTTCGAGGAAGCCTTCGAGCTCGATGGCGTCGTCGCGCACGCGGTGACGCATGATGGTCCGGCCCTGTTTCCAGGTCAGCATCAGCAGGAACATGCCCGAGCCGATCACCAGCGGGAACCAGCCGCCGGCGATCAGCTTGAGCAGGTTGGACAGGAAGAAGGTCAGGTCGATGACAAAGAAGAAACCGGTCACCGCGATGCACAGCAGCAGCGGGTAGCGCCAGCCGTAGCGGATCACGAAGAAGGTCATCACCGTGGTGATGGTCATGTCCAGCGTGACGGCAATGCCGTAGGCCGAAGCCAGCGTGGACGAGCTCTTGAACAGCGCCACCGCCAGCACGATGAAGACGAACAGGCCCCAGTTGACGAAGGGCACGTAGATCTGGCCGGTGTCGCGCACGGAGGTGTGGCGGATCGTCATGCGCGGCAGGATGCCGAGCTGCATGGCCTGCTTGGTGACGGAGAAGGCGGCCGAGATCAGCGCCTGCGAAGCGATCACGGTGGCGGCGGTGGCCAGGAACACCAGCGGCAACTGGGCCCAGGCCGGCGCCATCATGTAGAACGGGTTTTCGACCGCCTCCGGGTGCTCCAGCAGCATCGCGCCCTGGCCGAAATAGTTGATCACCAGCGCCGGCATCACGATGCTGTACCAGGCAATGCGGATGGGCTTGCGGCCGAAGTGGCCCATGTCGGCATACAGCGCTTCGCCGCCGGTCACGCACAGCACGACCGCGCCCAGTGCGACGAACGACACCAGCGGCTGGTCGATGCAGAACCTTGCGGCATGCAGCGGGTTCAGCGCCACCAGCACCGCGGGGTTCTCGATGATGTGCGGCAGGCCCAGCCAGATCAGCACGCCGAACCAGACCAGCGTGATCGGCCCGAAGAATTTGCCAATGCCGCCGGTGCCAAAGCGCTGCACCGAGAACAGGCCGGTCAACACGATCAGCGTGATCGGGATGATGAAGCTGTGCAGCCCGGGCGCCGCGACCTCCAGGCCCTCGACGGCAGACAGCACCGAGATGGCCGGCGTGATGACGCCGTCGCCATAAAAGATCGCGGTGCCGAACAGGCCGACGACCATCAGCACCCGCCGCAGCCGCGGCCGGTCGCGCACGGCCGTCGTGGCCAGCGCCAGCATCGCGATCAAGCCGCCTTCGCCGTTGTTGTCTGCCCGCAGGATCAGCAGCACATACTTCAACGAGACGATGATGGTCATCGTCCAGAAGATGAGGCTCAGCACCCCCAGTACATTGCCCTGCGTGGCCGGCACATGCCCCGCATGAAAGACTTCCTTGAGCGCGTACAGCGGGCTGGTGCCGATGTCGCCATAGACCACACCCAGCGCGGCCAGCGTCAGGGCGGCCAGCGCGGCGGGTGACTTTGGGGTGGCGGATGAACTCAAGCGCGGACTCGGCGAAACGGAGCCGCTATTGTGCGCTGCCTACCTGCGCAGGAAGCGTCTTTCCAAGCTTGCCTGATCGTGGTAGGCAGGCCCTGGTTCTGGGGCGTGCCGGCGCGTGATTTCAGTCGTAAACCTCGGCGTCCGGATCGGTGGCTTCGAGTTCGTAGGACGCGGCCAGCATGGCCAGGCGGCCGATCACGCCGTACATGTAGAAGCGGTTCGGGGCGCTGGCGCCTGGGCGGCTGCCGGGCTTGGGCAGCAGGTGGCTGTCGGAGAAGGCCAGTGGTACGAAGCTGGCGCCGGGGGCGTTGAGGTTCTCGTCGATGCCGCGGTCGGCGTGCACCCGGTAGAAGCCGCCGACGACGTAGCGGTCGATCATGTAGACCACCGGTTCGGCGACCGCGTCGTTGACCCGTTCGTAGGTCGGCACGCCTTCCTGGATCAGTACGTCGGTGACCTCCTGGCCGTCCTTGATCACGCCCATCTTGTTGCGTGTGCGGCGGTTGACCTCGTCAAGCTCCTTGGCATCGCGCACGGTCATGATGCCCATGCCGTAGGTGCCGTTGTCGGCCTTGACGACGACAAACGGCTTCTCGTTGATGCCATATTCCTTGTGCTTGCGGCGGATCTTGGTCAGCAGCGCGTCGACCTGAGTCTGCACCGCGTCGATGCCGGTGCCGTCGGCCCAGTTGACCGGGCCGCAGTGCGAGAACATCGGGTTGATCAGCCACGGATCCATGCCCAGCAGCTTGGCGAATTTCTTGGCCACTTCCTCGTAGCTGCGGAAGTGATTGGTCTTGCGGCGCACGGCCCAGCCGGCATGCAGCGGCGGCAGCAGGTACTGCTCGTGCAGGTTTTTCAGCACGTCCGGAATGCCGGCCGACAGGTCGTTGTTCAGCAAAATGGTGCAGGGGTCGAAGTTCTTCAGGCCCAGCCGGCGCTGGCCGCGCTCCAGCGGTTCCAGCGTCAGCATGCTGCCATCGGGCAGTTCCAGCGTGCTGGGCTCGGTGATGCTTTCGTCCAGCGTGCCCAGGCGCACGTTCAGGCCGGCCTGGCCGAAGATCTGCACCAGGCGCTGCACGTTCATCAGGTAGAACATGTTGCGGCTGTGCTTCTCGGGGATCAGCAGCAGGTTCTTGGCTTCCGGGCAGATCTTCTCGATCGCCGCCATCGCGGCCTGCACCGCCAGCGGCAGCATTTCGGGGGTCAGGTTGTTGAAGCCGCCGGGGAACAGGTTGGTGTCGACCGGCGCCAGCTTGAAGCCTGCGTTGCGCAAGTCCACCGAGCTGTAGAACGGCGGCGTGTGCTCCATCCATTCGAGCCTGAACCAGCGTTCGATCGCCGGCATGGACTCCAGCATGCGCTGTTCCAGTTCATTGATCGGTCCGGTGAGGGCGGTGACGAGGTGCGGAACCATGGTGTTTTCTGGCGTGTGCGGCGGCGGGGTACAGCGGGGCGCGGGCAAGCACGACAGGATGGGTGTGTGCCTGGGGGCGAGGGGGAATTCTGGCAGATGGCGGCCCGGGGTCGCACAAGAGGCGCAGAACGATCCACGTTTTCAGATCAGGGCTGGCGTGCCAAATTGCAAGATTCGCCTGTGCGATGCGGATAAAAAAAGGGACTGCCTTTCCAGGCAGTCCCCAACTCGCTCCGAACTTGTGGGCGACAGCGACTTCAGGCGCTGTCGCCGCTTGGCATCACTTGTTGTAGGCGGTCTCGCCGTGAGAAGAGATGTCCAGGCCTTCGCGTTCCTGGTCTTCCGGCACCCGCAGGCCGATGACCAGATCGACGATCTTGTAGGCGATCAACGAGACCACGCCCGACCACACGATGGTGATCAGCACGGCCTTGGCTTGCACCCAGACTTGCGATGCGATGCTGTAGGCATCGGGGGTGATCATGCCCACGGTGACCCAATCGGCCACGGCGCTCGGGCCGCCGAGGTTCGGCGAATTGAACACACCGGTCAGCAGCGCACCCAGGATGCCGCCCACGCCGTGCACACCAAACACGTCCAGCGTGTCGTCCGCGCCCAGCAGCTTCTTCAGGCCGGTCACACCCCACAGGCAGGCGAAGCCGGCGATGACGCCGATGATCAGCGCACCGCCCACACCGACGTTGCCGGCTGCCGGCGTGATGGCGACCAGGCCGGCGACGGCACCGGACGCAGCGCCCAGCATCGAGGCCTTGCCCTTGTGCAGCGCTTCACCCACCGACCAGGCCAGCACCGCAGCGGCGGTGGCGACGAAGGTGTTCATGAAGGCCAGGGCAGCAAAGCCGTTGGCTTCCAGCGCCGAGCCGGCGTTGAAGCCGAACCAGCCCACCCACAGCAGGGCGGAACCGACCATCGTCAGCGTCAGGCTGTGCGGGGCCATCGATTCCTTGCCGTAGCCCACGCGCTTGCCGATCATGTACGCACCGACCAGACCGGCGACGGCGGCATTGATGTGCACCACGGTGCCGCCGGCGAAGTCCAGTGCACCCATTTGCCAGATGTAGCCCGCCTTGGCGTTCATCGAGTCCACCACGTTGGCGGCGGTGTAGGCGTCCGGACCCATCCAGAACCAGACCATGTGCGCGATCGGCGCGTAGCTGAAGGTGAACCACAGGGCCATGAACAGCAGCACGGCCGAGAACTTGATGCGCTCTGCAAACGAGCCGACGATCAGTGCGCAGGTGATGCCTGCGAACGTCGCCTGGAAGGCCGCGAACACGATCTCGGGGATGTAGACGCCCTTGCTGAAGGTCGCGCCGTTGGCGAAGGTGCCGGCGGCGTTGTCCCAGATGCCCTTGAGCATCAGGCGGTCGAAGCCGCCGACGAAGGCATTGCCTTCGGTGAAGGCCAGGCTGTAGCCGTAGATGACCCACAGCACGACGATCATCGAGAACGTGACCATCACCTGCATCAGCACCGACAGCATGTTCTTGCTGCGGACCAGGCCGCCGTAGAACAGCGCCAGGCCAGGCACGGTCATCATGATCACCAGCAGCGTGGAGACCATCATCCAGGCGGTGTCGCCCTTGTTGGGCACGGGGGCCGGTGCGGCGGCAGCGTCAGACGCGGCCGGTGCAGCTTCCGAAGCGGCGGCTGCAGGTGCTGCAGCGGGCGTGGCTTCGGAGGCCGCGGTGGCGACAGGCGCCGAAGCGGCGTCCTGCGCCAGGGATGTCCCCGCAAAGCCCAGGGCGGCGAAGCCCAGGGCGAGGGAAGCAATCAGCTTTCTCATGGTGTGTGTGTCTCTTGGTCGGTGTGCTGGCGGATCTCAAGGAAACGAAGGGCCGTTCCCGAGTTTTCTTGACCCCCTCGGGGGGCCTGACGCGAAGCGGCAGGTCTGGGGGCGCTCAGTATCAGAGGGCGTCTTTGCCGGTCTCGCCGGTGCGGATGCGGACGACTTGCTCAAGGGAGGAGACAAAGATCTTGCCATCGCCAATCTTGCCGGTGCGGGCGGAGGATTCGATGGCCTCGATCACGCGGTCGACCAGCGCGTCGTCCACCGCTGCTTCGATCTTCACCTTGGGCAGAAAGTCCACCACGTACTCCGCGCCGCGATACAGCTCGGTGTGGCCCTTCTGACGGCCGAAGCCTTTCACTTCAGTCACCGTGATGCCTTGCACGCCGATGGCGCTGAGGGCTTCACGCACTTCATCAAGCTTGAAGGGCTTGACGATGGCAGTCACCATTTTCATTGTCTGCTCCAGAGGTTGGGGCTGGCAGCGAAGGCGCCACCAGCCGGGGGATTCAATCGATCAGAGCCCTTGCTTCATGGCAGGAGCGCAAGCGAATAGCGTTGGGCCGGCGTCGCACAGCCGGTTCGGGGTCGCACCGAGCTTGTCTTCGGTGGCATTGCAAGACCGGTGCCTTCCATGGCCCCGCTTGGGCGAGCGGTGAAGCCAACACGAGGGTCGGCGGTCCAGCCTTCGGCGAACTTGTAATTCGCGCTCAGATCGAGATGGCCCGGGTTCTGGGCATCCTGGATATCGAAGCTCTTGTCGTTCGCACGCCACACGCGGAGGAAGCCAGCGCTCAGGCCGGCATCTGCATTCACGTGCAAGGTCAAAAGACTCGGCGCGGCAAGCGCCGTCTGGGACTTCTTCATGCAACTGCTCCGGGGTACTGTGAGTCCGCGGCTTGTGTGGGGTTGGGTCGAGCTCAGCGGCTGGGTAGCTGCAGCTTTCATGCCCGCAGCCGCGCAAGCAGGAAAACAGGCTTGGCGAGCTTTCAAGCCGGCTCCGCCGGACATGGGAGACCCAAGTTGGTGCTGTGTGGGTACAAGATCGGCACCGAAGTTGTGCGCTCTTGCGTTTTCTCCCTCCAGAGCGGGATTGCCCGCGCGGTTGCCGCGTTTGGACAATGGCCGTCATCCCAGCATGGGCACAACGAACAACCAGGGAGGGCCGCATGACGCTGGCCGTGATCAGCAGCCGCGCGCTTGATGGCGTGCAGGCGCCACCGGTACAGGTGGAAGTGCATTTGGCCAACGGCCTGCCCAGCTTCACGCTGGTCGGCCTGGCCGATACCGAGGTGAAGGAGGCGCGGGAGCGGGTGCGCGCCGCGCTGATGGAGAGCGGGTTCCAGTTTCCGCACAACAAGCGCATCACCGTCAGTCTGGCGCCTGCGGACCTGCCCAAGGAGTCTGGCCGCTTCGATTTGCCGATCGCGCTGGGCATCCTGGCTGCCCAGGGCGTGGTCGATCCGGCCCGCCTGGCGCGTTTCGAATTTGCCGGGGAACTGTCGCTCGCCGGTGGCTTGCGCCCGGTGCGCGGCGCCATTGCGCTGGCGCTGGCGGTGCGGCAGGCCTCGCCTGGCTGCTGCCTGGTGCTGCCGACCGAAAGCGCGCGGCAGGCAGCTCGGGTGCCAGGGCTGGACATTCGCGAGGCGGCGACGCTGGCCGAGGTGGTCGAGTCGCTGCTGCCGGACGGGCAGGCCCTGCCGCGGGCGCTGGGAGAGCTGGATCCGCCCTCGCGGCCCGGGCCCGACCTGGCCGAGGTGCGTGGCCAGTCCGCTGCTCGCCGAGCGCTGGAGGTGGCTGCGGCCGGCGGACACAGCCTGTTGTTGATCGGTCCGCCCGGATCCGGCAAGTCCATGCTGGCCCAGCGGCTGCCTGGCTTGCTGCCGCCCTTGGACGATGAAGAGGCGCTGGAGAGCGCCGCTTTGTGCGGCCTGGGGTCCCACGGGCTGGAAGCCGGCTGGCGCACGCGACCGGTGCGTGCGCCCCACCACAGTGCGAGTGCCGTGGCGTTGGTCGGGGGCGGCTCGCCACCCAGGCCGGGTGAGATTTCGCTGGCCCATGGCGGCGTGCTGTTCTTGGACGAATTGCCCGAGTTCGCCCGCACGGCCTTGGAGGCCTTGCGCGAGCCGCTGGAGACCGGGCACATCACGATTTCCCGCGCCGCCCGCCAAGCCCGGTTCCCGGCGCGCTTTCAGCTGGTTGCCGCGATGAACCCTTGTCCTTGCGGCTGGCAAGGCGCGTTCGCGGCCACGGGGCGCGCCTGTCGTTGCTCGCCAGAGGCCATCCTGCGGTATCAGGCGCGCTTGTCCGGCCCGCTGCTGGACCGCATCGACATGCAGGTCGAAGTGCCGGCGGTGCGGCCTGCGGAGTTGCTGGACGGTGCGATGGGGGAGTCTTCCGCCCTCGTGGCCGAGCGCGTGCTGCAGGCGCGGCAGCGCCAACACAGCCGCCAGGCTGGCCTGAATGCCGCGCTGGATGCTGGTGCGCTGGACCGCCTGGTCGACTTGGAGCCGGCCGCAGCGGCGTTTGTGCGCGCTGCAGCCGAGCGGCTGGGCTGGTCCGGGCGCGGGCTGCACCGCGTGCTGAAGCTGGCGCGCACCATTGCCGACCTGGCGGGATCGCCCACGGTCTCGGTAGCGCAGGTCGCCGAAGCCGTCCAGTACCGGCGCGCACTGCCGGGGGCTTGAGCGCTGCGGTGGCGCAGCTGCTCTGCCGTGGTGCGGCAACATGCCGGGTTGTGTGAAGCAGGTTTGTGCGCAGCAGCACACACATTAGGGGGTGTGCCCGCAGCCGCTTCGCTGGCACCCTCCCTTAAACTTGACTTTTCGATGAAGCACGAGCCCGCGGGCACGCGTTGCGTGGGTGGCGGTTTTGATCGTTGCCTGTTGTCTGATCGTTCCGGAGTCCGCCGCCCGTGTCACGTCCGCTGGCCATCGCCTTTCTGGCCTGCAACAAGAACCCGGCGCGGTTCCGCGAGGACGCGTCTTTTGTCTATCGCTGCGAGAACCTGGCGGCAGCGCTGGCCAAGCAAGGCCACAAAGTGTTGTGCGAGCATTTCACGCGCTTTGACTGGGCCTCCAGCCCCGACCTGGTCGTGTTCCACCGCCCGCAGCTGACGCCCCGCCTCTGGCTGTTGATGAGCTGGCTGCGCCAGCGCGAGGTGCGGCTGGTGGCCGACGTGGACGACCTGATCTTCGATCCGGCGATGGCGCACCTGAGTCCGGCCGTGCTGAGCGGCCGTGCCGAGCCAGCGGCGATCGAGCGGCGCTTCAAGCGCCATCGCCAGGCCTTGCAGCGTTTTGGCTACATCACGGCGTCAACCGAGCCGCTGCGCGACGAGTTGCTGGCGCTGCCGGGCCTGGCGCAGCGCGCCCATGTGCAGGTTGTGCCGAATGCGGTGCACCACAGCTGGAGCGCTTTGGGCCGGCAACTGCACGAAGACGAAGGCGGCCCCGCGGCCCTGATTCGCTATTTGCCCGGCACGCGCAGCCATGACCGCGACTTCGCGCAGATCGCAGCACCGCTGGCCGCCGTGCTGCGCGAGCGTCCCGGCCTGCGGCTGGAAATCGTCGGCCCGCTGGATGGTGAACTCGCGCTGCCGCCGCACCAGGTGACGCGGCGTGAGAAGCTGCCGTTCGACCGCTACCACCAGGCGGTGCGTGGCGCGCGGGTCAACCTGGCGCCGCTGGAAGACACGCGCTTCACCCGCTGCAAGTCGGCGCTGAAGGTCATCGAGGCCGGTTTCTGGAACGTGCCCACGGTGTGCTCGCCGCTGCCGGACGCCCGGCGTCTGGCCCATGCCGGTGCCTTCGCCGCCAGCACGGCAGCGGAGTGGCGCCACTGGTTGACACGGCTGCTGGACGACGACGGCTTCCATGCGCAACAAGCCACCGGCCTGCGGGCGCGGGTGATGGCGCATGCGAATGTGCACAGCGTCGCTGCCGATTGGCTTCAGGGTGTGATGCAGGCGCCGCGTCAGCCCGCTTCCGCGGCGCTGCGGGCGTGAGCAGCACCTTCCAACGCGCCGGTGGGCCGTTCACCGCAGCGGGCCGCGGGGCCGGATTCTGGCGCGCCTGCCTGGGCCTGCCGGTCAGCGGCTGGTGCGCCTGGCAGCGGCGTCGTGGTCGATATCGGCGGCGCTTGCTGGGCTGGCGCTGGTGGGTGTTCCGCAGTTGGCCGCGCCCGGCCAGCTTGCTGCAGCTGGCCCTGTGCCGGCGCGACTTTGGGCTGCCTTTGCCCGCGCGCTGGCGTGCGCCCTTGACGGCCGCATTGCCATCCTTGCCGCCGGCCGCCGCCCGGCGCGCCCGAGACCTGCTGGCGGCCGACGGGGGCGCGGCACACCAGGCCATGCTTGACCGGCGCCAGGCTTTTGCCGACTGGCTGGCCAGCCGGCGCGCGACCGGTGGCCTGTGCCTGGTCGGCAATGCGGCCGGCCTGCGCGGCAGCGCGCTGGGTGCGCACATCGATGCGCATGCTGCCGTATTGCGCTTCAATCGCTGGCAGCCGGCCGCCGCGGACGGAACAGCTGTGTCACGACTGGACGTCGGCAATGCCTGGCAGGTCTGGGTGTTGGCGCCGGACCTGCGGCAAGCGCCACCGCCCGGCCTGTCCTGGGCCATGTTTTCGGGGCCGGACCCTTGTGTAGCGTTGGCGCGCTGGCCGCAGGCGCAGTCCCTGGAACAACATGGCGTGCCGGTGCTGACCGTGCCGCTGGCTGTCTGGCGCGCACTGGTGCGCGAGTTGCGGGCGCCGCCCAGCGCTGGTGTGCTGGTGCTGGCCTGGCTGCGAGAGCTGGGCGCGGGATGGCAGGGGCTGTCCAGCGCAGGCATCGGCTGGGGCGCCACGCCGCAGGGGCGGCATCACCTGCTGGCCGGGCATGGCGCGGGCCGCCGCCATCGTTGGGACGCTGAGCGGGCGCTGCTGCAGCGCTGGCGGGCCGAGGGCCTGCACGATCTGGCGCCGTTGGCGCAGCGGCCCGCTGCATGAGGTGTTTGCCGCGTGTCCACCCCGGACGGGGGACGGCCTGCCCGGCCAAGTGGGATACATTCGACAGAGGCTTTGCCCGGCCCGGCGGGCTGTCCACACGAGCGCGACGCTTGCCGCCGACACAGCTGCGTAGCGCTCGCGTTCGTGCTGAATTCATGTCAACGAAGATGTCGGGAAATCACAGAGGTCGGCCTTGATCGAAGTGCCGCAACGGGCGCTGGATGCCAAGGTGATGCTGCACAGCATTCGCCTGCTGCGTGCGGCTGCCCGTCTGCTGGGCAAGCGGCAACGCGCGCTGTTGAATTTCGAGGTCGAACTGACCCGCCTGCTGGGCCTGTTCGACCGGGACCACTATCTCGCGCAGATCGAGCTCGCCAGCCTGAACGGCATGACGCCGCTGCGCCACTACGTGCTGCATGGCGACGCGGCAGGCCTGTCGCCCAGTCCGCTGTTCGATATCCGCCACTACGACGCCCACTGCGGGCCGCGGCATGGCATCAACCGGCTGCTGCACTACGGGCTGGTGGCCAGCTACAAGGGGCTGTCGCCAACGCCCTGGTTTGACATCGACTACTACCTGCGCAGCAATCCTGATGTTGGCGCGCGGCCGATCGATGCGCTGAACCATTTCCAGCGCTGGGGCTGGCGAGAGGGGCGCAATCCGCTGCCGGGCCTGGACATGCGGCGGCTACTGAATTCGCGCCCCGAGTTGCGCATGGTCAAGGGCAGCGTGCTGGCCTTGTTCGGTTCGGAGTGGATGTCGCTCTACATGCAGGAAGGCGCCAACCAGGCCACCTTGCGTGCGGTCGAGCGCCTGCCGCATTCGCGCGAGCCCGACATGCTGGACCCTGCACAGTGGGCCAATGTGCAGCCGCGCCAGTGGGCCAGTGCGCCGGTGGTGGACGTCTTCGTGCCGGTCTACGGTGGCCTGCAGGAGACCTTGCGCTGTCTGCACAGCGTGCTGACCGCGCCGGTGCGCACGCCGCATCGGCTGGTGCTGATCAACGACGCCGGTCCGGTGCCGGAGCTCAATGCGATGCTGCGCAGCCTGGCTGCACGTGACCTGTTCGTGCTGGAGCAGCATCGCAGCAACCAGGGCTTCGTGAAGACGGTCAACCACGGCCTGCGGCTGTGCCGCGACCGCGACGTCGTGATCCTGAACAGCGACACCGTGGTCTACAACGACTGGCTGGACCGACTGCTGGCGCATGCTGCCGAGCACCCGCGGCTGGCGAGCGTCACGCCCCTGTCGAACAACGCTACCATTTGCAGTTACCCCGAAACCCTGGGCGACAACCGCATCCCGCTGGAGCTCACGCCGCAGGAGATCGACCAACTGGCCGCCGAGACCAACCGGTTGCAGCATGTGAAGGCCCCCACCGGCGTCGGCTTTTGCATGTACATGCGGCGCGAGGCGATCGCCGACATCGGCGGCCTGGACGAGCGAAACTTCGGCCGCGGTTACGGCGAAGAAAACGACTGGTGCCAGCGGGCGATCCGCCGCGGCTGGTCCAACGGCATCGCCTGCGACATCTACGTGCGCCACGTGGGCTCGGTCAGCTTCAAGGGCGAGGCGCTGGAGCGCACCCAGGCGGCGATGAAGACGCTGGCCAGGTTGCACCCCAAGTACGAGCCGGACGTGGTGCGCTACATCGCCGATGACCCGTCGTGGATGCACCGGGCCCGGCTGGACCTGGCACGCCTCGCGCGACAATGCACGCAGCGCAATGTGCTGCTGGTCTGCCACAACCGCGGCGGCGGCACCGAGCGCCACCTGCTGGAGCAAAGCCGTGAACTGCTGAACGAGGGCTGCGGTGTGTTCGAGCTGCGGCCTTCGCCGCAGGCTGGTTGCGTTTCGCTGCTGCACCCGGGCCTGTTCGGTTTGCAAAACCTGGCCAACCTGCCGCTGCGGCCAATGGACATGCTGGTCGAGGCCTTGCAGCGGCTGCAGATCCATGAGCTGCACATCCACCACCTGATCGACTTCCCGTCCGAAACCGGTGCGCGGCTGATCGAGGCGGCGCAGCGCCTGGGCATCGAGATCCGGCTGGCCGTGCATGACTACTACACGCTGTGCCCGCGGGTGAACCTGGTCAACCTGGAGGGCCGGTTCTGCGGCCTGCCCGGTGACGACGACTGCAACCGCTGCCTGACGCAGGACCAGCTGATCCAGCAGACCGGCACGATCCAGGTCTGGCGCAGCCAGGCGCGCCGGCTGCTGGAGGCGGCTAAGCTGGTCGTCGTGCCGTCCGAGGATGTGGCACGCCGGCTGACGATGCTGGCGTCCAGCAGCGCGGTGCGGGTCGCCCCGCACGAGGCGGATCCGCCGCCCAGGGTGTCGGCCTCGGTGCTGGTGCCGGCGGGTGAGCCGGTGCGGCTGATGGTGATCGGCGCGATCAACCGCATCAAGGGTTACGACGTGCTGTTGGGCTTGGCCGAAGCTGCGAGTCGGCGCGGCTTGCCGCTGGAGTTCTCGCTGCTGGGCTATTCGTCGGACGACGGCCGCCTGGCCGGCGCAGGTGTCAAGCTGCTCGGTCGGTACTTCGACAACGAACTCTCGGAGAAGATCAGCAGCTTCGATCCGCACCTGATCCTGGTGCCCTCGGTCTGGCCTGAGACCTACTGTTATGTGCTGTCCGGTGCCTTGCGCAGCGGCCGGCGCATCGCGGTGTTCGACCTCGGGGCGCAGGCAGATCGCGCCCGGCTGCACGATGCCCAGCACTTGGTGCTGCCATTGCGCCTGGCCGACGAACCGGAAGAACTGGCCGAGGTGTTGCTGCGGGCGATGCGTGCACCGGACCCGGTGGGTGCGGCGCTCGGGCAGCAAAGCGCTGTGCGCACGGCCATGCGCCGCGAAGGCTGAGTCACTTGCTGTCACGTGCCTGTCGCCGGCCTGTCGCGTGCGGCAAGCCGTGGCATTCGCCTCGCAAAGCTGCACTTTCGCGGCTTGGCTGGCACAGGTGGGCTAGGTTAAAGTGCGAGACGCGCTGCCTTGAGGTTTTCTCGGGCGGCGCGCTTGCTTCTAGGTCTGCTTCAGCTCCTAAGCATTTGCTCTGCTCGTCACCGTGATCAAACGAACCTCCTGGCAAATTCAACGCGCCGTGATCTTTGCGCTGCTGATGCGCGAGATCAAAACCCGATTCGGCGGTCACTGGACGGGGGTGGTCTGGATGCTGGGGGCGCCGCTGGCGCAGGTGTTTGCGCTGGTGGCGGTCAACACCTTCTTGCGCGGGCGATTGAGCCGCGGCACCTACGACTACGCGATCTTCCTGATCGTGGCCCTGATTCCCTACCGACTGTGTGCCGGCCTCTGGTCGCAGTTGATGAATGGCATCAATTCGAATGTGGGGCTTTTCAATTACCGGCAGGTCAAGCCTTTCGACACGCTGATCGCGCGCACCATCCTGGAGGTTGCAACTGACCTCGTCGTGTTCGTGTTGACGTTGCTGGTTCTGGCGCGACTCAACTATTCGCCAGTCCTGCCTGACAGCCTGATCGGCTACTTGGGCAGTTGGGCGGCTTTCATCCTGTTCGGCTCCGGCATGGGGTTGGTGCTGTCGACGCTGATCGGGCCACTGCCTCGCCTCGGCCTGGCGATTGGCTTGCTTTCGCTGCCACTCTATCTGACGGCCGGGGTGATCTTTTCGGTCCACAGCTTCACCAGCGAAGCGCGCTACTGGCTGTTGTTCAACCCGCTGCTGCATCTGGTCGAGTTGGCCCGCGCTGCCTTCCTGCCAGGCTATCTGCCGTTGCAGGGCGTCAACCTGGCCTATCCGATGATGTGGACGCTGACCTTGTGGGCCATCGGGGTCTGCATGTACTGGTTGCGCCGCGAGCGGCTGGCTGCCGGCGACTGAAGGTGCACCATGATTGAGCTGGTCAACCTCACCAAGTACTTTCCCACGCCCACCGGGCGGCACTACGTTTTCAGGGACCTGAATTTCACCTTTCCCGACGGAGCCAGCATCGGGCTGATGGGGCGCAATGGCGCCGGCAAGTCAACGCTGATGAGCATCATCGCCGGCGTGGTTTCGCCGGACAGTGGCCGGGTGCGGACCAACAACACGCTCTCCTGGACCGTCGGCATGGGCGGTGGCTTCCAGGGCTCGCTGAGCGCCCGCGACAACGTCCGGTTCGTCTGCCGGCTCTACAGTTCATCTCCCGCAGAGACGCGTGAGAAGGTCAAGTTCGTCGAGGATTTCGCCGACATCGGCAAGTTCTTCGACATGCCGATGAAGACCTATTCTTCGGGCATGCGCAGCCGCGTGACCTTCGGGCTGAGCATGGCTTTCGAGTTCGACTACTACCTGATCGACGAAGGCATGTCGGCCGGCGACCCCATCTTCAAGCGCAAGGCTGAGGCGGTCTTCAAGGAGCGCGTCAAGAATTCGAACCTGATCCTGGTATCGCACGTGGTACGCGACATCCAGAACATGTGCGACGTGGTGGTGGTGCTCGAAGACGGGCGCGCCACGCTCTACAGCGATGTGAAGGAAGGTCTGGAGATTTACCAGAACATGCAACAGCGCCAAAAATCTGCGCTTGGCCGGGGCCCTGTGGCGCCGGCGGCGCTTCCCCCCGCGGCACCCTTGCCTGCCGGGGCCGACAACTCCTTGCCGCCCGCCGCACCATGAAGTTCTTTGACATCGTCACGCCACGCCGCCTGGGCCTGGCCCTGTTTGTGGTGCCCGCCGTGTTGGCCACGGTCTATTACAGCGTCATCGCCGTTGATCGGTATGCCAGCCATGCTGTCCTGAGCATCCGCGACACCTCCTCCGGCGGGTCCAGCGGTGGCGGGCTCTCGGCTGCGAGCCTGCTGCTGGGGGGCGGTGGGGCCCCGGTTTCGCTGTCGGATGCCTACATGCTGGAGAGCTACATGCACTCCATGGCGATGCTGCTGAAGATGGACAAGAAGTTCAATCTGCGGGCGCATTACAGTCAGCCCAAGCTGGACGTGTTCTACCGCATTTCAGACGATGCGGGGCGCGAGCGGTTCCTCGACTATTTCAACAGCCGCGTGTCCATCACGCACGATGAGATCTCCGGGCTGCTGACGGTTGAAGTGCAGGCGTTTGATCGGGAATTTGCGCAGAAGCTGGCGCAGGCCATGATCGACGAGGGTGAAAGTTACATCAACGAGAATGCCCACCGAGTCGCCCGCGACCGCATGGCGTTTTACGAGGGTGAGGAAGCGAGTTCGCTGAAACGAGTGCGCAGCGCCAAGGGCGATGTGCTGGCCTTCCAGACAAAATACAAGTTGCTGGATCCGCTGTCCCAGGCCGTGGCGGCCAACACGCTGACCGCCAGCTTGCAGGCAACCCAGGCAAAGCAGGAGGCCGACCTGAAGGCCGCGGAGGCCTTCATGAGCCCGGACAGCCTGCAGGTGCGCAGCTTGCGCAGTCAACTTGGGGCGACACAAGCCCAGTTGGAGGTGGAGCGACTGCGTGCCACAGCAGCGGTCAATGGCAGCCAGTTGCCCGCGCTTGCGATCGAATACCAGGGGCTGCTGCTGCAAGCCGGCTATGCCGAGGACGCCTACAAGAGTGCGTTGCTGTCGGTGGAGCAAGCCAGGCTGGAAGCATCGCGCAAGCTCAAGACAGTCCTGGTGCTGGAGTCGCCAACCTTGCCGGACCTGGCCCTCTATCCGCGCCGCATCATGGATTGGCTGACCGTGTTGGCCGTTTGCACCATGTTGTTCGCCATCGTCCGCCTGATCTATGCCACGGTGCGTGAGCACCAGGATTGAATGTCATGACCAAGTCTTTTGTCATCGCTTCGCTGACTGCCCTGTGCGTCATGGTGGTGTCGCCCCTCGTGCAGGCACAGCAGGGCATCACCTTGCCGCCGGGGGTGACGCTGGGTGCGCAGAGCCCGCAGGGTTCCGCAGCGCAAGGCGTGGTTCTACAGGCTCCCTCTGTGACGCCACCGCCAGCCAGTACGCCTTTGCCAGCCATGCCGAGTGATGGCGGGATGGGCAAGCCGGTGGTGTTCGGTTCGCAGATCTTCAGCGGCCGCTTTGCGCAGTCCAGCAGCGGCTTCAATCCTGACTACCAGATCGCCGTCGGTGACCGAGTCAGCATTCGCATGTGGGGCGCTGTCACCCAGGATGGCGTGCAGACGGTCGACGCGCAGGGCAACATCTTCCTGCCGAACGCTGGCCCGATTCGCGTGCTGGGTGTGCGCAATGAAGACCTGAACCGGCAGGTCGATGAACTGGTCAAGAAAACATTCAAGGCCAACGTCGGCGTTTACGCGACGCTGGAGGCAGCCCAGCCGGTGAAGATCTACGTCACCGGTTTCGTGCGAGCTCCGGGCCTCTATGGCGGCCTGTCGTCGGACACTGTGCTGACCTACCTCGACCTGGCCGGCGGCATCGATCCGGACCGTGGCAGCTATCTCTCGGTGCAGGTGCTGCGCGGCGGCAAGCCGCGGGCAACGTTCGATCTCTACCGCTTCCTGCTTGACGGCAAGATCGACCGCATTCAACTGCAGGACGGCGACACCATCGTGGTGAAGCCGCGCCAGTACGCGGTCATGGTGCAGGGCGAGGCCCAGAATGCCTACGTGTTCGAGTTGCCCCGGCAATCGGTCCCGGCATCCGAGATTTTTGCCCTGGCGCAGCCCAAGGCGGATGCCACCCACCTCAGCATCGTGCGCAACACCGGGGTGGAACTGAAGAGTGAGTACTACCCGCTGGGCAGCGCCTCGAATGTACAGATCCAGAGCGGCGATCTGGTGACTTTTACCGCCGACAAGTACGCCACCACCTTGCTGGTGAGAATCGACGGCGCGCAACTGGGTGAGCGTGCCCTGGTGATGCCCAATGGGGCGAAGCTCAAGGATGTGATCGCACGGCTGTCGCCTTCACCGCAAGCCGACCTGAGTTCGCTGCAGCTGTTTCGAAAGTCCGTGGCTGTGCGGCAGAAACGTTCGCTCGACATCTCCCTGCACAACCTGGAAACCGCCGCGCTGACGGCACGTTCTTCGACCAGCGAAGAAGCAGCGCTGCGTCAGGTCGAAGCCAACCTGATGCTTCAGTTCATCACCCGGGCCCAGCAGATACAACCCTTGGGTCAGGTGGTGCTGAGTGATCGCGAGCAGGCCGATCAGCTGCCGCTGGAAGATGGTGATCTGGTGGTCGTGCCTGAGCGCAGCAACATGGTGCTGCTCAGCGGCGAAGTGCTGTTCCCGAACGCGCTGGTGTACCAGCCCAATGCGGCGGTGGACGACTACATTGCCCTGGCTGGCGGCTACACCCAATCGGCCGACACCTCCAAGCAGATCCTGTTGCACCGCAATGGCAGCGTGGCGCCCCCCGGCACCACGCCCAAGCCGGGCGACGAGATCATGATCCTGCCGAAGATCGAATCCAAGAGCATCGAGGTGGCGCGTGGCATCACGCAGATCCTTTACCAGATCGCGATCGCGGCCAAGGTGGCGATTGGGTTCTGATCACGCTGCACGCCAAGCGCCTGGCTGTGATGGCGAGCCTCACCCGGCAAGGGCACTTTCATGATCTTCTCGCGCGCTCGATCAACCCAAGGCAAAGGTTCTGCTGCGCCATCTGCTCGAATCGTGCTCGAACAGCAATGGCCTGGCCTGCTGGTGGGCTGGTCGGCGGATGCCGCATTGGCTCCGGGCAACCTTGAGTTTCTGCATCAGGGCAGCCTGCTGCCAGAGGTGGTCGTCTGGCGGCATTCGCGCGCCGACGTGCGTGCAGCGATCGGCGGCTTGGGGGAAGACGGCTACGGCTTTGCTTGCTACCTGCCGGGCCATCTGGTTGGACGGGCAGCCAAGGGTGAGTTGAGTCTGCGCCAGGGCGATCTCGAATTGCCCTTGGCCCGTGGCGGCACGTTCGATCAATGGGCGGCGTTTTTGCGAGAGCAACCCTCGGGCGATGCTCGCGAAGAGGCGCTGCTGTGGTTGATTCATCATGTGGCGGAAGCAGGTGGTCCGTCCAACGTCCTGTCCCCGGACGGCGCGGCCTGGCTGACGCGCGAGGCGGGAGAGAGGTTCCTCGCCGGTGAGCTGGTACCGCAAAGCCGGACAATGCCCGGTCAACTGCGTCAACCAGTGCGGGGGCAGGTGGAGGCGCTGAACGGTCTTGTGCTCACGGGGTGGGCGCATTTCGATCGGGCCGCGGGTCGCCGACTCGGCGTGAGGACGCCCAGCGGCTTGTTGCTTGCCGGCGTGATTCGCAACCATCGCGATGATGTTCGGCAGGCCTTGGGCCTCGCAGACCCGATGCTGGGATTCGAACTCGAGTTGCCGCCGGAGATCTGGGCGCAACGCGACACACTGGGCGCGTGTCAGTTGCGCGTCGCGGTTGATTTCAGATGTCTGCCCGCGGCTGCGGCTTGGCGCATCGATCTCCCGTACCTGATCGGCCATTGGGAGCGTTTGGCTGCCTCCTCCCTGGAGGCGCTCGCTGCGCCCGAAACCCAATATCAAATCATGTTGGCGTTGGAGCACCTGGTGCCGGCAAACGTGTGGGGCAGCCTGCCATCCGCGGTGCAAGGTTTCGCCCGCGAGCAGGCGGAACGGTTCAGGCTCACTGGACTGCTGCCAGCAGCGTCGATGCCTGAAGTGCGGACCGGCAGCGCCTTGCCCTCCACCGGTGACGCGGCGCTGTGGGCGCTGCAGCGAGACTTCAATGCCGAGATGGGCCTGCCTGGTGCGACGCCCGCCAGTAGCTTGGGTGTCGTGCTGGCCCGGCATGGCGTGCCGGGCGAGGTTCAGGATCGATTCCTGCTGGGGCTGATTCCGGTGTTTGCGGGCGTCCGTGAATACGCCAGCCTGCGGCCCTTGCTGCCCAGCGCAAAGCTGAGGAATCAGAGGCGCAGTCATGACACCTGGCTGCTGTCCCAGTCGCTGCCCGAGTTGGTGGCGACGGCAGATTACAAGGCCGCTGCACGCTTGGTTGACCGCATCATCAAACGCATGTCGGGTTGGCTGAACACCGAGTGTGTGGGTCAGGCCGCCGGCGATCTTCTGCGCCATGCATCCGGTGCCTCCATCGTGAGCACGGAGTTCCAAGCATTGGTCGACCGGCTGCTTGACTTGTTCGAGGCGCTGGGCCGGGCCGGCTACTGGGGGCGTCTGCACGATGCGCACATCGTGGATGCACAAGTCTCGTTGCTGTTGATGAACACCATGCTGCCGATGCCGATGGCCAGCAAGGTACTTCAGTCCTGCCTGCGCTTGTTTGCGCTTGTGCCTGATTTCTGGGACCGGCTGGATGTGCGTTGGCCGATCAACCTGCCGTTGCCCAGCGTGCTGGTGGTGGCCAAGCGTGATTTTGAGGTGCTGAGGCAGGGGTTGGGCGCCCGTCTTGTGATCGAGCAGGCGCGAGGCTTGTTGCTGCAATTGCAGCCGTTCTCGGCAAACGGCAATGTGGATGCGCCGCAGTTCGCGCGCGACATCCTCCAGGCAGCAATGAGTCAACTGGCCCCAACCTCCCCTGGTGCCATGCAGCCGCTATGGGCGGCGCTTGCAAGCATGGGGCAGTCCGAACCTTTGCGGCTGGCAGCGCATCCGCTGCTTCCGGAGGGGCTGCTTGCCGGGCGCGACGATCTGCCTGATCGCGTGCGGGCGGTGAGCGGTGTGACACCGCTGAACGGGCGAAATGAGTTGCGTGCGCTGCTGCTGCAACTGCGCCAATGCGAGGCGGATGCTTTGCCGGCGCTGCCTGCTTTGACCGCGTGCCGGCGGCTCAATGGTGTGCAGCATGATTTCGTGGGCATCTTGATGGCCGCGCTTCGCTGGCGGTTGGGACTGTCAAGATGGGATGACAGGCAAACAGCAGCTGAGTTGGGAGAGCTTCGCGCAATGTGGGTGGCTGCGCACGCGCAACTGCCCGTCACACCTGCAGGCGTGCTGCCCGCTGCGCTGGCACAGGCGCTGTTGCTGTTGCATGCCGCTTCAGGCGTCTCGACCGGTGTGGAGGGCGTTGTTCAGGAATGTCGGTCGAGGCTGCCCGCCACCGACGACTTGGCCTTGGCGGTCCCGTCATCATTGGACCTTCAGCTGGCGGCGCCTGGTCTGCTGTCGCGTACCCTGGTGGTCGTCTACTCCTGCCGCGCCAATCTTGCGACGAGGGTCCAGCGCATCCGGGAAACCTGGGGCCAGGATCTGACCGCGCGCGGCATTTCTTGGTTGGTGGCCGTGGGCGACGGGCACAACCTTGTCGAAGCGGATCGGGTGCTCGGGCTGAGCGTGGGCGACCACTACGAGGACCTGCCGGCCAAGAGCCTTGCGCTCATCGAGTGGGTCTGGCGGCACACCGACTTCGATCACCTCTACAAGATCGACGATGACTGCCATCTGGCGGTGGACGCGTTTTTCGATCTTTGCCCACATTTGGGGGCGAACTTCCTCGGACGGCCACTGCACCGGGGCGAAGGCGCAACCGACAGGCGTTGGCATCAGGCGAAGTCACGCGATCCGCGAGCTGCACAGGCGATCGACAAGTCACCCGAGCCCTCGCTGTATGCTGATGGCGGCACAGGCTATTTGCTTTCGCGACTGGCCATGGGACGGCTGTGCCTGCTGTTGCGCACCACGTCCGGTGCCCGGCTGACGCGCAGTGCATTCATGGAGGACAAACTCGTCGGCGATTTGTTGCGGGCGGCCGGCGTGCCGTTGTCGGATGCGGGGTATGAGACCCTCCTGCGGCGCAAGCACGGCCCCGGTGCGGTTCCAGTCAACAGCTGGCAGAACCTGTTCTACCCAGGGCCGCTGAGCCCCACCCTGCTGACCCATCTCGATGACGCGGATGCCATTGAGACCGTCCATCGAGGGGCTGCGCTGCCGACCCTGAAGCCGTCGCGGATCTGGCCCACTTGCCAGGCACCCGATCTGTCCGAGAAGAACGGGGGAGCGCCCTGCCAGTTGGAACTGCTGTCTTCCGTGGCGGGCATTCAGGCACTGCACGAACATCACGGGGTGGTGGTCATTGCCGTTGCCCGCAATGAGCGGCTGCTGGTTCGGCACTTCCTGGCCCACTACAGAAGCCTGGGTGTCCGGCATTTCGTGTTGATTGACAACCTGTCCGATGACGGCACCCGTGAGTTCCTGCTGTCGCAGCCAGACGTGGTGCTCTATTCGGTGGACTCGGAGTATCGACACTCCCGCTACGGCGTTGCATGGCAGCAGGCCGCTTTGGCCGCCCATGGCCTGGGGCGCTGGGCCGTGCTCGCGGACCTCGACGAGTTCCTGGTGTACGAAGGTTGTGAGCAAAGGCCTCTGGTGGATTGGCTGCAGGCCCAGTCCGACCTGGGTTTTGATGGTGTGCGCGGCGGCATGGTCGACATGTATCCCGGGGGGCATCTGGACAGCGCCGATTTCGAGCGCATGTCGCCGTTCGAAGCTGCACCCTACTTTGACCGGCAGCCGCTGCTGGCTTGGCGGCTGGGGAGTGGGTGGTATTCCAATGGCCCAACCTCGGTCAGCTCGCTGCGACATCGGCTGATTGCCGGATCGGCACCCAACCAGTACACCTCGCAAAAGCTGATTGCCTTGCGCTACATGCCTTGGGTCCGCCTGTCGCAGGGCTTGCACTATGCAGCAGGCCTGAAAGTGGCGCCGGAGCCGGCCTGGTTCGCGCATTTCAAGTATCACGCTGGTTTTGCGCGCAAGGTGCAGGAGGAAGTCGCCCGCAAGCAGCACTTCAATGGCGCAGAGGAATACCGCCAGTACATGTCCCTCGTGGCCGAAGCCTCTGGGGCGCTGTTCTCCGAGTCGCACTCGGTGCGCTACGTGGACAGCAGTTCCTTTGCGGGCTTACTGCCGCATGCGGGCTAAGAGGGAATTGGTGTCAATTGGCACCAGGATAGGAAGAACCCGAGACCATGGCAGCTGAACCGTTTTTCCTCGTGGGCTGTGTGCGGTCCGGGACCACGATGCTTCGCAACCTGTTGCGTTGCCATCCGAACTTGGCTTGTCCTGAGGAGACGCATTTCTATCGCTGGGGCGAGCCTATGGGAACGGAGGGCTTGCGGCGCATGCTGTCGACGAATCCAGTGCTGCGTCAACATCGGCGCATTGACGGCATCTGGGAAGAAGAGTTCCTGCGCATGTTGGACCGCAGCGCCTCCCGCCCCGATCTCTACGAGCGTTACATGCAGCGATACATCGGGCGCAACAAGCCTCAGGCCACGCGATGGTTCGACAAAACGCCGCAGAATGTCTACGGCGCGATGCTGATGGCCTGTTCAATGCCGCAGGCGCGATTCGTCAACATCGTGCGCAATCCACTCAATGTCGTGGCCAGCCTTCGGCTGGGCAAGGTCATGAAGGTTGAGAGCCTGCAGGGCGCCATCAATTACTGGACCGAGGCCGAGCACATCATGCGAGGTCTGAAACATGCATTTCCGGAGCGTGTACTGGAGATGCGCTACGAAGACCTGATGGCGGACGTGTCAACCCACACGCAGCGCCTGTTGGCATTCCTTGGGGAGCCTCACGATCCGGCCTGGTTTGCAGGCTTTGCGCTAAGCCCATCGGACCATCGAGATGCCGAGGTGCTGTCGCCCGAAGAGACCTTGACCGTGCAACAGGCTTGCCAAGCGGGCATGCGGCGGCATGGCTACCTCTCCGACCTTGATGGCGGGAACGCCAAGACCGCGGCCTGACGGTTTGCCGCAGCCTGTTGCACAAACGAGCATCACGGCAGCGACGCGACCTCGCGTCCTGCTGGTCTGCTTCAATCGACTGGCGCCCGCAGACCAAGGCAATTCCCGGCGGGTCCTGCAACTGTTGAGCATCTACCGCAGCGCTGGCTGTGAAGTTGACCTGCTGTATCACGCGGATGAGGGCCATGACCTCGGGTTGTCCCAGGCCATGCATGCTGCCTTCGCGTTGGTAAGGGTGGTCCCGTCGCACGCCAGCAAGCGTGTCGGGGCGGATCACATCTGCCATCTCGCAGACTGGTATGACCCCCTGCTGGCGGCCGCGGCCCTGGAAATGCATGGACTGCGTGGCTACCGGGCCGTGCATGTCAACTACATCTGGTATGCGCCCTTGCTCCAGTGCTTCGGCCCCGAGGTTGCCAAGGTTCTGGACAGTCACGATGTCTTCGCGGATCGGGCCACCAAGCACCAGGAAGCGGGCTTGCCGCCCGCCTGGTTCAGCACCACGCAAGAGGAGGAGGACCGCGCTTTTGCCATGGCCGATGTGGTTCTCGCAATTCAGCGGGAAGAAGCGCGCGAGATGGCGGCTCGAGGGCACCGGCACATCCTGTACCTGCCTTGGACGGAAACGGCCATGCGGGAATTCGTGGCTCGGCCTGACGGCCCACACGAGGGGGAGGTCGGCCATTTGCTGACGCTGGGTTACCTTGGCAGCAGCAACATGTGGAACGCACGCAGCCTGCAGGCTCTGGTACAGGCGCTGGCGCCGTTCGCGCGCAGCAGGCAAGTGCCGTTCCAGATCATCGTGGCAGGCAGCCTGGCCTGGCACGCCATGAAGCTCGGCAACATACCGGGCTTGGTGCCGCACGGCTTTGTCAACGACCTGCCTGGCTTCTACGCATCGGTCGACCTGGCACTCAACCCCATGGTGGGCGGCACCGGGCTGAAGATCAAGACGGTGGAGCCGCTGGCCTATGGCTGCCCGGTGCTCGCCACGCAGGCCGGCATCCATGGCTTGAGCCAAGTGTGGCAATTGCCGGTGTTCGAGTCGCCTGCCGAAATGGCGGAATTCCTGGTCATGGAGCTGGCGCCGCGCGCAGCGGAAGGCCTGGGCCGGCTGCGAGAGCAGGCATTTCGCACGCGCGTTGCCTGGCAGGCAGAGTGTGACCGGCAGGTTGGCCAGTTCATGCGGTGGCTGTCCCATCGTCTGCGGTTGCCTGCCCAGGCCTGATCGGCATCGCAGCGCTTGCCGCTGCCGGGGACCGCTCAGGCACTCAACAAGCCATCCCAGGGCTTGATGGCCGGCGAACCGGGGAAGACCTCGCGTTCGATCACGGTGCTGGAGATTTTCAAATGGTCGCCCAGCAGGGCTTTCATGGGCGCGCGAATGTCGACCGTCACCTTCAGGTCCCGGCCCTCGAAGCGCTGCGCAGGCGAGAGACCTGGCCAGTCAGCGATCACTCGCCCGCCGCGAACCGCGCCCCCTAGCAAGAAGGACGCGGCTCCGGTGCCGTGGTCGGTTCCGCGCGTGCCGTTGACTTCGACCGTGCGGCCGAATTCGGTGGCAACCATGACCACCGTTCTCCGCCAGGCATCCTTGGCAGCTGGTGCTGTCAGCCCTGCGCGCAGGGCGGCCAGCCCGGCGTCGAGTTGCCGCAGGTTGGCAGACAGACGACCCTTGGGCGCGGCTTGGTCGGCATGGCTGTCCCAGCCTTCGATTTCCAGCACGGCGACCTGCGGCCCCTGGTCCTGCGCCAGAAACTCGGCTGCGCGTGTGCAAAGCGCCGGGAACGCTGCGACGGCTTTGCCGCCGGCCATGTCACTGGCCATGGCGTCGCCTTCGGGGCCCTCGCGCAAGCCCCTGGCGCGCTGCAGTGCGCCAGCCAGTGCCGCGTCGTCGCCATACATGCGCGACAGGCGCTGCAACAGGTCATCTGAGGGGTCTGGCAGGCGTGACGGTGCCCAGGTGTCGATGTTGCGGCTGCCGCGCAGCACCAGCGGCACGGCCGTGTTCATGGCCAGACCCTTGCGAGCGTCCGCCTGAAGCGCACGCCCCAGCCAGCCGTCCTTGAGCTGGTAAGGCTGCGTGCCACCGGACTCCAGCACCTGCTGGGCGTCGAAGTGCGAGCGTTCGTGGTACGACAGGCCGACGGCGTGCAGCACAGCGGCTTCGTTGCGCTGGTACATGCCGTGCAGTTCGGTCAGCGCCGGGTGCAGCGCGAACACGCCTTGCAGCGGCAGCGGCGCGCTGGCGTATTCGGCCAAGGGACCGCGAGCGCTCGCGAAAGCCGGGTCACCGATGGGCGGCACGGCGTAGAGGCCGTCCAGTCCGCCGCGCAGGATCACGAAGGCCAGTCGCGGGCCGCCAGGCTGGCCGGGTCCGGCCAAGGCCAGTGTGGACGCTGCGCCCAGCAGCGCACCTGCGCCGGCGGCGCGCAGCAGGGTACGTCGCGAAAACGAAGGGGGTGAGTCGAGTGAGGTCATGACCATTCTCCTGACGAGGCGCGGCAGCTTCAGCGGCGCTGGAATTCGGGCGACATCAGCAGCAGTGACAAGGCCTGTGCGCCATCTGCTGCCCGGGCGAGTTGCTGGCCGGTTTCTGCGCTCAGCAGCGGCCCCATGCCGTCCCGTGCCAGCAAGCGGGCGTCCTGCGCGGTGCCGAACCGGGTCACCAGCCCGGTGCTCCATTCGATGCGCTTCCACAGCGCGTCCGGCCCCAGCCAGTCCTCGGCCTTATCGGGCCAGCCTGCAGGCGAGGGTGGCTCGTGCAGCACCTGGCCCATCACCGAGACCTGCCCGTCGCGGGCGGGCTGCAGCCAGCGCTGGTCCAGTCGCAGCATGCGGGCGCTGGAGATGGCGAATTCTTCGGGCGTCTTCAGCTTGACCAACTGCGGCTGCCATGCTTGCGGCGAGGCCAGCAAGGCCTGGTACATCGCTGGCAGCTCGCCCTGGCTGTCGAGGTAGGCGGTGGCCAGGCGGCTGACCAAGGCGGGCGGTGGATCATCGGCGACGAAATGCCGGGCCAGCTTGGTGGCCAGGAAGTGCGCGGTTGCCGGGTGCAGCGACAGGTCGTGCAACACCATGTCCAGCGCCTGCTGGCCCGCAGGGTAGGTCTTGCCAAGCAGGTGCTTGTCGCCGGGCTCGTGCCGGTTCGGCTCGAACGCCACCGGCGTGCTGGCATCTGCGCGGTCCGCCGTGGTCCAGCCTGTCAGCACGCGCGCAAATTCGGTCACGTCTGCCTGGGCGTAGGCGACCTGCCCGTTGCTGCCAGGTCGGCTGCTTTCCGCACCCAGCGTGTGCAGTTCCAGCACCTCGCGCGCCAGGTTCTCGTTCAGGCCTGTGGCTTTGGGCTTTTTGTCGCCCGCGGGCTGGCGCATCGCGGCCCGCGAATGCGGGCCCACCGAGCGCTGGTTGTCCAGGTAGCGAAGCATCGCAGGGTGAAGTGTCGAGGCGCGCAGCAGGTCCTGGAACTTGCCGGCGATGTGGGGGCGGATCGCGTCGCGCTCGAATGCGCCGACCAGGCCGCGGACCTTGGCCGCCTGGCCAGACACGCTGAAATGGTTGATCCAGAACAGCGCCAGGCGTTCGGCGAACGGGCGCCTAGTTTGGCTGGCGGTCAACAGCCGGGCGTAGACGTCCTGTGCCGCGATGTCGCGCTGCGCTTCGCGGGCGGCGGCGTCCACGCGATTGGGATCATCCTTTTTCTTGCCAGGGGACATCTCGGCACGGGCCTTGGCATGGGCGGCCATCGCAGCTGCATCCGGAATCGCCACGCCCTGGCGTGCCGCCTTGCGGGCGGTTTCGGCGCGCGCCCGCATCGCTTCAGCGGTGCTGGCCAGCGCTTCGCCCTGCTGTGGGTCGGCCGGGCCGATCTGGGCCTGCAGCCAGGCCAGCGGGTCGGGGCCGACCACGGCCAGATCGGGCTCGCCCAGGCCAAAACGGTGCGCGGCCAGGGCTGTTTGAAGCGAAGGGGACATCGGTCACTCCGGTTGCGGTCCGCAGGCCATCTCCCGCCGACCGCTGCCTCGTGGCAGACCGTCCCCAACGTTTGAAACCCCGGTTGCGCCGACACGGCGATCAGGCCGGGCCTTCGGGGTCATGCCTGGGATCAGGCCTTGGGCTTGGCCTCGTGGCCTTCGGCGGCTGGCTTGGTCACCCGTGGCGGAGTGGCCGCCTTGCGTACAGCCTTGGGGCCGGCGTCGGGCTTGCTCGACATTGAGTCTGGGGGCGCCGAACTTGCTGCGGCATGGGCCTCCCGCCGCGTGAGGCGCGTGGCTTCGCGTTGGCGCTCCGCTTCCATTTCCTCTTCGGTGCCGTAGCCGTGCATCAAGCGACCGGTCTGGCACAACGAACGGACCTTGGCGAGCTCCTCGTCCGTCAGGATGCCGGCATCCTCGTGCCGCACCTCCTTTGTCACCACGTCGGCAAAATGCGCCGCATCGAAGGGCTCGCCAAGAAAGGCCAGCACGTCTCGAATGCCATCCAGTGGACTGGCCGTGAACGCCTCATAGTTCAGCGTGAGCACGCGCTTCGGGTAGGCCCGCTGCAGCAGTGCCAGGTTTTCGATGGCCTCGTTCCAGTAACTGCAGGCACCGACCAGGTCGTCCATCTTCATGACCTTGCCGATGCGCAAGCTGGCGACCACGTTGACAGGGTTGCGCACGATGTGCAGGAACTTGCCGCGTGGAAACTCGCCGGCCAGCATCGCTGCGCCATAGGCGTTTTGCGGTGACTTGTCGAACCAGCGCTTGGCGGTCGGCTTGCGCACTTCGGCAAAGCGCTGGATGTAGCGCGTGCACAGGTCGGCCCGGCTGGTCGAGTCATTCAACATGGTCTCGAATTCCGCCTCGCTGATGCCATCCAGTTCGCGGTGGCGGCGAAGGACGGGATTCTTGGTCACCACATGGCGATAGCCGGGGCTGCCAAATGGATCGCTCCAGCGGAAGAAATGGGTTTCCTCAGGGCTTGCCAGATTGGGATGCAGCCGCAGGATGTTGCGCAGCATCGTGGTGCCGGAACGAACGCAGCCAATGATGAAAAATGGCGTGTTGGAGGGCCGAGGGGAAGCGGCAGACGTCATGGAGGGTTCAGATGGGGGCGCAGCCGGGCATGCGTTGGCAGCATATCATCGCGACTCGGCATGCTGCTTTCCATCGAAATCCCGTCGAGAGGCCTGCCATTGACCCGGTTTGAGGTGACAAAGTTGAAACCAGTCGATCCATCACGCGTTGTCAAGCTGAGGCAGCTGACGCTGGAACTGCGTTCATTGCAGGATCGCATGAACAAGACAGTGGACGAGCTGTGTGCGCTGGTGGGCGCCGGACCCTGGCAGCCGTTTGACGAGCCCGGCGTGCGGCAAGAGCTGTTGTTTGCGCCCTCATGTTTCCATGCGCCCGAGGCGGTGCCGGTCCGCCAGCAACCGGACAACGGCGCCGAGGTGGCTGCGGGCTGCGTGCTCTACAGCGACCGCCGAGGCGGCTACCTGCAGGTCTTGCAGCAACCGCTGGCTGTGGGAACCGATGTCACCGCGGGTTACGGCCTGGTTCTGCAGGTCGCCGAATTCGACGGGACTTGGCTGTCACTGGTATTCGACGCGCAGCCGCTGCTGGCCCAGAGCCGTGCTGGCAAGGCACAGCTCAGGCTGTCGGCGCAGGCGCTGACCGAGCCTGCGATGCCGGTCAAACTGCGCTTGAGCTGGACGGCCAGCGGGCAGAAGCAGGAGCGCGACTTCGAGCTGCATGCCAATGCCCACATGAGCTTTGAAGCCGACCTGGGTCACTGGGTGCCAGCGGAAGTGTCACAACTTGCTTTCCACGTGATCTTCACGCCTGCGGCGCGCAGCACGCTGAGCTTGCGTCGGCTGGTGGCCACACTGGTGGTCGATGAAGTCGCGCTGCCTGTGGTGGCCGCTGCGTCCGATTCCGATGGCATTTTTGAGGTGGCGCCGTGAGCGCCGCCGCGGTGACGGCGCGTGGCGCGCGCATCGACTGGGGCAAGGCCCGTGTGATCGGTTTTTCAGTGCCTGCCGATGTCGGCGAAGTGTTCGACGTCGTCGAGCTTGCGCTGGACGACCGTGTGGTGGCCACCGCGGTGGCCAATCGCTCGGTGTTCGAGCTGGCGCAGGCCTTGGCGGGGTTGCCACTGCCGTCGCGCGAAGCGTGTGCGTTCGAGCTGCGGGTGCCTTCGGGCAGCCTGCTGCCATCGCAGTTGGGCCAGGACAGCGTCCGGCTCACGGTGCGCAGCACGCGCGGCGACCTCGTGTTCGAACATGCGCTGCAAGGCCCGCAGGAATTGCTGCACATGGCCGACGGTGCGCCGCTGGACCTGCTGTACGAAGTGCAGTTCCGCGGTGTGCGCGATGGCGCATTGCACGGGGTGGTGCTGGACAAGCTGGGAAGCGGCAGGCAACCAACCCTGTACTGGCGACTCAACGAAGGGCCGCCAGAGCGACTGTGGCTGGACAGCGCTGGCGACGCGCGCGCGCATTTCTTCCTCTGTGACCTGCCGGTCAAGGTGCTGAGCGAAGGGCGCAATCTGCTGCACGTGACCGGCCGCGATGGCCAACCGCTGGCGGTCTACCCGATCCAACTCGGGGCGCAGGGCGAGAGCGAACTCCAGCGCCGCGTGGTGGCGCTGGAGGCCCAGGTCGGTTTCCTGAACCACTTGATGATGTCCCAGCCCAGTGAGGCTCTGCCAGCCCGGTTGGCGCTGCTGAAGAGCGAGATCGTCGGCATCTGCTCCGAGATGCTGACGATGCAGCGGGCCAACTTCGAGCGCGAGGCCCTGGCTGCGGTGGAGATGGCACTGGCCGCCCGCGCAGCGCCGGCAAGCCCGCCGCCGGCGCTGAGCCGGCTCGGCCTGCGCCTGGGCCGATGAGACGGCGCCAGCCGGCGACGCCGAAACAGGCGGCTGTCGCTGAAGCGAGCGTGTTGCGCGCTCGTCGCCGCCTGTACGTGTTTTCGCCGCTGCCACCGCAGCGCAACGGCCTGGCCGACTACCTGGTCGAGTACCTGGCCCTGTTGGCGCAGGACTTCGACCTGCACACCGTGACACAGGCCCGGCTTCTGCCGGACGCGCAGCAGGCGCTGGCCGCGCTGCCGATCACCGTGCTCAGCGAGGCGCAATTCCTGGCTCTTCAGCCCGACCCCGCAGCGCAGACGCTGTTCAACCTCGGCAACAACGGCGACTGTGTCTACATGCTCGATCACCTTCGCGCCTTCCCCGGTGCAGTGATCGTGCACGACGTGTCCTTGTTCTACCTGCACCAACTGGCATTGCAGCGCGCCCGGGCCGACAGCCTGTTCGGGCATTGGCTGGCGGAAGAGGGTCATGCAATTCCCGGTGAGTTCCTGCAGCGTGACGGCGCGCTGCACAGCACGCCCGGCTTGCTGTACCAGGAGTGCCTGATGCTTCGCCGAGTGGTCGGCTCCGGGCAGGGCGTGATGGTGCACACACGCTATGCCGAGCGCCGCCTGCGTGGGGCGGTTCACGGCCTGCCACTGGGCGCCGAGCAGGGGCGCCCGTTGCTGCGCATGCCGCACTTCGTGCTGCCACCGCCGACACTGCCGGCGGATCGTCGCGCCGAGGTGCTGGCGAAGTTCAGCGTCTCGGCGGATGCGTTCCTGGTGCTGGTGCCGGGCTTTCTGACCGGCAACAAGATGCTTTACGAAGTGCTGGCTGCCTTTCGCCAGGTCCAGGCGCAGTGCCCTGGCAGCCAGCTGCTGTTGGCTGGCGAGGAGCGGGCCGATGAATACCCGGTGTCGCAGCGCATTGCCGCCTGGTGGCCCGAGGGCGATGGCCCCGAGGTCAGTGGTTACCTGGACGCAGAGGAACTCGACGTGCTGCTCGGTCGTGCGGACCTGTCCTTCGTGCTGCGCTACCCGACCTATGGCGAGTCGTCCGGCATCCTGCCGCGCGCAGCGCTGGGGGGCGGGCAGGTGTTGACGGTCGACATCGGCGCCTACCCCGAGTTCCAGTCGCCTCAGGTCCGGACGGTGCCGGTGGGCGGACCCTGTGTGCCGGCACTGGTCGAAGGCATCTTGCGCGCCTTCCGCCAGTGGCAGGGTGACACCGCGGCTGCCCGTGCGAGTCGGCAAGCCGAAGAGGCCACGCGGCAACAGGCATTGGCGCCCGCGCTGCTCTACCCGGGCCTGCGCGATTGGCTGGATCAGTCGTGGCGCATGGCGCAGCCCGTGGGCGCGGCTCCTGCACCGACCGTGGGGGCCGGATCTTGAGCAGCGCTGAAGCCTGGCTGGACCTGATCGCCGCCGCATTGGTGCCCGCGGCCACCACCGCCGGGCCGGCCGTGGTCGTGCACGAGGACCACCGCTGGCTGCCGGTGCTGGAGCAGGGCCTGCCCACCACGTGGTTGCAGCCTCACCAGTCGCCGTGGGCGGACTTCCATGCCGCTGCGCATCGCCTGCCGGCGACCCGCCTTCGCCTGGGCCTGGACAAGCGCGCTGGCGAAGCGCTGGAACTGGTGCGCCGCGCAGCACTCGGCGTGCTTGTTCTGCCCCACCGTGCCGAATCGCTGCAGGCCCTTCAGCCCTTGATGGCCCAGCTTCGGTTCGATCAACCCTGGCTCGTCGCTGGCAAGGAGGACCTGCCGGCTTGGGAAAGTGTCGAGGGCGCGTCGCGTCAGTGGCTGGCCTTGCCCGCGCCCAGGGGCTGGCGGCTGCTGGTGGGCCGTCCGCTGGCGGCGGCAGGGCAGGCATTGCGGCTCGAAGCGGGCTATGAGCTGTCGCTGGCCAGGCGTTTGTTGGCGGCCTCGGCGGGCCGCGCACCGGCAGGCCTCTCTTTGCAGGCCTCGGAGTCAGGGGCATGCCCGCGCCTGCAGTTCCGCCCGGTCGCGGTGAATTGCATTGCCACGCTGGCCGAGCCCATGCTGTACCATGTGCTGGTGCAGGATCGCGCCGTGTTCGGGCCGCGCGGCGAAGCCAGCGTGGTCCTGCCCTGGGCGGGGGCGAATCGCGCACGGCTGCTGCTGCGCAATGTGCGCAGCCGCATCGACGATCTGCATGCCGCGTTTCAGGGCCTGGACCTGCCGCCGGCCGCGGTCCACTACACCGAGCACGGCGCGCTGGTGGATTTCACGTTCCCGGCGGCCAAGCCTGGCGGGCAGGCCTTGCTGCACCTGACCTTGCCCCCGACAGCCTTGCCACCTGACGACTTCTGTGACATCGGCGCCGCCGAATTCAGCCTGGAGCTGCAGCCATGACAGTGCAGCGGCCGCGTGTCCTGCTCGTGACCTTCAACCGTCTGATGCCGGCTGACCAGGGCAACTCGCGGCGCATCATGCAGCTGGTCGGCGTCTATCGCCGGCTGGGTTACGAGATCGACCTCGTCTATCACAACGAGGAGGGGCTGGACGCAGGGCTCTCGCAGGCCATGCAGGCCGAGTTCGGCCGAGTCCAGGTGCTGGCTTCGCGGGCGTCCAAGCGCATTCGCGAGGGCCATTTCGCGCTGTTGTCTGACTGGTACGACCCGGCGCTGGCGCAGGTCTGCCAGGAGATGCACCGCCTGCGCGGCTACCAGGTCGTGCATGTCAACTACGTCTGGTATGCGCCCTTGCTGAAAGGCTTCGGCTCCGAGGTCGTCAAGGTACTGGACAGCCACGACCTGTTTGCCGAGCGCAGCGAAAAATACCGTCGTGCGGGCATGAAGCCGAGCTGGTTCAGCACCACGCTGGCCGAGGAAGACAGTGCGTTCCGCATGGCGGACGCGGTGCTGGCGATCCAGCGCGGCGAGGCGCAGGAAATGGCGGCGCGTGGGCATCGTCATGTGCTGTACCTGCCTTATGTGGAAGCGCAGGTTCGCCCATTCGAGCCGCCGGCGCAGGTGCCGCGGCTGAGGCTGGGTTACGTGGGCAGTGGCAACGACTGGAATGTGCGCAGCATGCAGGCCTTTGTTGCCGCGCTGGCGCGCAAGGCGCCAGTGCTGCCGTTCCAGGTCGCTGTCGCGGGTGGCATCTGCCGCCATGTGCGCGAGATGCCGGGGCTGGTCAACATCGGCTTCGTCAAAGAGCTGGGTGGTTTCTACGACGCGATCGACCTGGCGCTGAACCCGATGGTGGGCGGCACCGGCCTGAAGATCAAGACCGTGGAGCCCTTGTCCTTCGGCAAACCGGTGCTGACAACCCCGTCCGGCGCAGAAGGCCTGGCCCACCTGTGGACGCTGCCGGTGCTGGACTCGCCCGAAGCCTTGGTGGACTACCTGTTCGACACGCTGCTACCGGACCCGGTGGGCTGCCTGACAGCGCTGCACACCCAGGCGGTGAGCAGCCGGGCCGCGCTCGACGCGGAGTACGCCCAGCAAACCGGCCGTCTCTCGCGCTGGCTGGCACAGCGCGTCAGCGCCACGGCCCTGGCCAGCGCCTAGGGCCGTTTCCGTTCAGGACTGCGTGACCAGCTCGAAGTGTTCGACCGTGGGCGGGCCGGCGAAAAACGGGCCGACGATGGCACGCCAGTCGGCGAAGGCCGGCGACTGGCGAAAGCCCACGGTGTGCGCTTCCAGCGTGTCCCAGACGATCTGCAGCACATAGCGCTCTGCACTCTCAATGCCGCGGTGAACGTTGAAGCGCTGCACGCCTTCCACCTTGCTGATCACCGTGCTGAGGGCTGTCTGGATGGCCGCTTCGAAAGCGGCCTGCTGGCCCGGATGGATGCGGATGTCCGCGAGTTCGAGGATCACGCTGAGGCTCCTGAAGTAAAAAAACAGCGAGACGGAGAAAGTCTGCTGTGACAAAAGACGAAGGCCCGTGGGCCGCTCGTTCTGGGGCCCAGTGTGCCGCGTGCCGCACGGCGCTGGGCCGGCGGGGATAATCGCAGGCTTTTCCGGCCAAGCCCACAGGAGCCCGCGTTGAACCGTCCCGATGACTGGCAGCATGATCACGAAGTGGGCGGCGATTCCTTGCTGCCCCCGCCCGCCACCCACGACACCACGCGGGTCGACGACCTGCGCATCGGCGCGGTCCGCCCGCTGATTTCGCCCGCCTTGCTGCTGGACGACATGCCGGCCCCGGCTGCCGCGCAGGCGGTGGTCGAGCAGGCGCGCAACCAGCTGGCCGCGGTGCTCTCCGGCCAGGACGACAGGCTGATCGTCGTCGTTGGTCCGTGCTCCATCCACGACCACGAGCAGGCGCTGGCCTATGCACGCAAGCTGCGTGTGTTGGCCGATGAGCTGGCCGGCGAGCTGAAGATCGTGATGCGCGTCTACTTCGAGAAGCCGCGCACGACGGTGGGCTGGAAGGGCTACATCAACGACCCCCGGCTGGATGGCAGCTTCCGCATCAACGAAGGCCTGCGCCGCGCCCGCCAGCTGCTGCTGGACGTGGCCGCGCTGGGCCTGCCGGCAGGCACCGAGTTCCTGGACCTGCTGAGCCCGCAGTACATCGCCGACCTGGTCTCCTGGGGCGCCATTGGCGCACGCACGACGGAGAGCCAGAGCCACCGCCAGCTGGCCTCCGGCCTGTCCTGCCCGGTGGGCTTCAAGAACGGCACCGATGGTGGCGTGAAAGTCGCGTCTGACGCCATCGTCGCCGCCGCCGCGCCGCATGCCTTCATGGGCATGACCAAGATGGGCCAGGCCGCCATCTTCGAAACCCGCGGCAATGCCGATTGCCACGTCATCCTGCGCGGCGGCAAGCAGCCCAACTACGGCGCCGAGCATGTGCAGGCCGCTTGTGAAGTGCTGCGCAAGAGTGGGCTGCGCGAGCAGGTCATGATCGACTTCTCGCATGCCAACTCCGAGAAGCAGCACCGCCGGCAGATCAACGTCGGCGAGGACGTGGCCGCGCAGATCGCGGCTGGCGACCACCGCATCACCGGCGTGATGATCGAAAGCCACCTCGAAGAAGGCCGGCAGGACCTGGTCGCCGGCCAGCCACTGAAGACCGGCGTCTCCATCACCGACGCCTGCATCGGCTGGACCGACACCGAGCCCGTGCTGCGCACGCTGGCACGCGCGGTCGCAGCCCGCCGCGCCCGCGCTGCCGCCTGAAAATTCTTCGATGCCCCATTCGAGGCGCTGGCCGATCAGCCATCGCCGCCGCGGCATGAATCCGCGCTCACCACCGGGCGCCCTGCGGGACGGCGCGCAGTTCAGCGCATGAAACCAATGCCGCGGCGCTGGCGCACCTCGGGCTTGACCCGGTGTTCACTTTCCAGCTGGGCCAGGAATTCGTCTGGCGCAAAGGGCGCGCCGAGGATCTGCACCTGCTGCTGCACGGCGGCGAAATCGCCGGGTACCAGTTGGTCCAGCGCGGCCAGGCGCTGGCGCTGCTCGCCGGTCAGCGCCGCGGCCTCACCCGCCAGCGCCTCGGCGGCGAACATCTGCTCGCGCTGCTCGGGCCGCAGCGCCAGGAAGCGCACCTTGAACGCAAAGCGCCGCAGTGCCGCCTCGTCCAGGTCCTCGAACAGGTTGGTGGTGCAGATGAAGATGCCGGCAAAGCGTTCCATGCCCTGCAGCATCTCGTTGACCTCGGTCACCTCGTAGTGCCGCTCGGCCAGGCGCCGGCTGCGCAGGAAGCTGTCGGCCTCGTCCAGCAGCAGCACCGCCTCTTCGGCCGCGGCTTCCTCGAACATGCGCGCCAGGTTCTGCTCGGTCTCGCCCACGTATTTGCTGACCAGGTCGCTGGCCTGGCGCTGCAGCAAAGGCTTGCCCAGCTCGGCCGCCAGGTGCTCGGCCAGCGCGGTCTTGCCGCTGCCGGGCGGGCCGAAGAAGCACAGCGCGCCGTGGCCGCGGCGGCGCAGCGCCTCGATGATGGCGGCCGGTGCGAAGCGGCTTTCCAGGTTCAGCAGGCCAAGCTGGTAGTCGGTGACGATGCTGCGCGCCGGCCGGCCGCCGCCAGCGTCGTGGCCGAGCGCCTTGTCGGCATGCGCCAGTTGGCGCTCGATCAGGTATTCCATCGTCGGCTGGCCGGCATGGGTGGCCGCGGCATGGCCTTGGGCACCGGCGCCGGCCAGCTGCGCAAAACGCACGGCGGTGCGCAGCTGCGCCGGGGTCAGGCCGCGCCGGCTGGCGAGCTTGGCTGTGAAGTCTGCGCTCACATCTGATCCAGCCAGCGCGCGCATCACCAGCGCCTCGCGCGCGCCCGGCGGTGGCGAATTCAGCTCCAGGTGGTACTGGTAGCGGCGGCGGAAGGCCGGGTCGATCTGCTCGATGCGGTTGGTCACCCAGATCACCGGCACCGGGTTGCTCTCCAGCACCTGGTTGACCCAGGCCTTGCCGGAGACGCTGGCGCTCGCGCTGTCCCCCGCGTCCAGCCTGGCCAGCAGCTGCGCGGTGTCGCCATGCAGCGGCGGGAACACGTCTTCCACCTCGTCGAACAGCAGCGCGACCTGCGCGTGGCCCTTCAGGAAGGCCTGGCTGATCTGCAGCGAGCGGTAGCGGTCCCGGCCTGAGAGTGCGTTGCCGTCGCGGTCGGCATGCTCCACCTCGTACAGCGCCAGCCCGGCAGCCTGGGCGCAAACCTTGGCCAGCTCGGTCTTGCCGGTGCCGGGTGGCCCGTAGAGCAGGATGTTGACGCCCACCGCGTGCTGCGCCACCGCCTCGCGCAGCAGCCCGGCCAGCACCTGCACGTCGTCGGCCACGAAGGAGAAGTCGGCCGGCTTCAGTTCGGTGGCGCGGGCCGGGCGGGTGAAGACGGCCATCAGGTCGTCCGGCCCGCGGTATTCGCGCATCAGCACCGTGGGCAGCTGTTCGCTGACCTTCATCAGGTCCGCCAGGTCGGTCACGTTGTGTTCGGAAATTAGGTTCTCGACCATGCCGATGCGCTCCAGCCGCGAGCCGGCGCGCAGCGCCTCGGCGACTTCGCGTGCGTCCACGCCGGCCACGCGCGCCAGCGCCGCGTGCGCCTCCTGCGCGCTGGAGACCTTGAACTCCAGCAGCAGCCCGCGCAGCTCGCGCTGGTAGCGTGCCAGCGTGCCGTACAGCAGCAGCGCGCGCTCGGCCGGGTTCAGCTGCAGCAGCTGGCCCAGAGCGGCAATGTTCTGCTGCACCAGGGTCGAGTGCTTCTGCAGGTCGCGCGCCAGCCAGTCGGCGGTGGCGCTGAGCACGGCCATCAGGTCCTTGGGCGTGTCCTTGAGGTAGTCGTCCAGGTAGAAGAACAGCGTGCCTTCTTCGTACGGGCCGTTCCAGGCGCCGTGGCGGGCGAGGAAGGTGGCGTCGTCCAGCCGCTCATGGCCCAGCCAGGGGCCTTGTGGCAGGCCGCGGCGCTGCAGGAAGCGGCGCAGGCGGTGCAGCACCGCTTGCGGCCAGACCAGGTGGCGGCCCGTCAGGCTCAGCAGCGCGCTCCAGTCGCGCCGCAGCGGGAAGCGGCTGACCTGGGCCAGCGTGAGCGCGAGCACGAAATGCGAGCACATGCGGTCCAGCACCGGCGCCTGGCTCAGGCCTGGCGACAGCAGCAGCTGGGATTCCGGCACACGTTCGACCATGGATTGCCTCGCAGCAACGGGCCATGCGGCCCGGCGAGGCCGATCTTGGCGCAGCCGTGAGGGGTCGGCAAGCCCCGGGCGGCCTGCCTTCAGCTCGGCAAGATGGCGTCAGTGCAGCGCCATCGGCTGCTGGGCCAGGCCGGCGTAGGTCGCGACAAAGGCTTCCAGCGTGTCCTCGTCGGCCTCTTCCTGCACCAGTGCCTGGGCGCGGGCGCGGAAACCACGGGCCAGTTCACCGTCGAGGAAGATGCCCTTGCGGGCCGCCTTGTCGACGATCTCGTAGCCGCTGGTGCCGCTGTCGGAAGGCTCACCCGCCTGGGTGCCGCTCGCCAGCTCGGCCGCGTCGATCTCCAGCACGGCAAAGCTGTCGGAGTTGTAAAGCATGTGCATCAAGGCGCTCCAGTGGGGGTCTTGCCCTGCAGATGCCGGCCCGCCGGCCGAATTCAAGGGCTGGTGCTGTGGCCGGACGGCGGCGCCGAGGCGGAAGTCCCGGCCGGCGGCGGCAGGCCGTCCAGCAGCGTCAGCGTCAGGCTGTTCTCTCCCGGCACGGTGGTGAAGCGCAGCTGGGCCGGCAACATGCCGCGTTCGCGCGCCAGCCAGACCTCGATGCGCTGGTCATACGGCCGCTGCGGCTCGCGCACCAGCCGCCAGGCGGGCAGCGGGTGGGCCTGGTTCGGCAACTGTAGCGGCGGGCCGGCCTGCACCTCGAACTGCCAGAAGTCCAGGTCGCCGCGCACCGTGGCCACCGGCAGCGTGACCAGCGTGCCCACGCCCACTCCCAGCCCGTCGCTCCCCGCGAGCGCCTGCACGATCATCGGCAGCTGCAGCAGCCAGCTGGCCCTGTCCTGCGTGCCTGGCACCAGGCGCTGCATGCCGCTGGGGCCGGAGAAGCTGATCAGCCGCTTCTCGCGCTGGAAGTTCACCGCATGCTGGTCCTTGCCGCGCTTGCGCTCGACCATGCGCACCGGCAGCAAGCCCTGGGCGCTCAGCTCGCCGCTGCTCTGCCAGTCCTGCTCGCCTCGCCCGCCTGGCAGGCTGACCTGCCAGTGCAGCGTGTAGTGCTCGCCCTGTGCATCGGGCTGCCAGGCCAGCGCTGCCTGACCCGCAGGCCCGTCGCTGCGTTGTGCGCTGTAACGCAGCTGCAGCGCCTGTGGCAGCGACAGCGTCGGCAGCTCCGGCATCAGCCCGCCGATGTCCGGCAGGCCGGGCTCGATGCCGTCCCACGCGATGTTGTCCGGCGACGCAGCCAGCACCGCAGAAGCCGCGGTGCTGGCGACAGCCGGCGGACGGGCCGCGGCTGCCGGCGCCGGCACCGGTGGCGCAGCCTGTGGCTGCACCACCGGCGGGGCCGATGGCATGGGTGTCGTGGATGGCGGCGACGGGGGTGGCGGCCGCACGGCGGCCAGCGTGACGCTGGCGCTGCGCTTCGTTGATACCACCGGTGGCGTCCAGCGCCAGTCGCGCCAGTTCGGTGCCAGCAACAGCAGCCCGTGCGCCAGCAGCACGGCGGCCACGATGCCCAGCAGCACACCGCGATGACGGGGAGCGGCGGGCGAGGGCGGAAGGGCGTTCTGCGTGGTCACAGGCGCATTGGACAATACTGTCGCGCCACTTCCGCATTCTGATGAAACTCGCCACCTACCAAGACGGCTCGCGTGACGGGCAACTCGTCGTCGTCTCGCGCGACCTGAGCACCGCCCACTACGCCACCGGCATCGCCAGCCGGCTGCAGCAGGTGCTGGACGACTGGAACTTCCTGTCGCCGCAGCTGCAGGACCTTGCCATCACGCTGAACCACGGCAAGGCGCGCCATGCCTTCCCGTTCGAGCCAGCCAAATGCCTCTCGCCGCTGCCGCGTGCCTACCACTGGGCCAGCAGCGTGGCCTATCTGCAGCATTTGCGGCTGGCCCATGCGCAACGCGGCGAGGCCTTGCCCGAAGCCCTGCTCGGCGAGCCGCTGCTGGCCCCGGCCGCGAGCGACCAGTTCCTCGCGCCCTGCGCAGAGCAGCGCTTCGCTGGCGTGGACGGTGGGCTGGACTTCGAGGCCGGCCTTGCGGTGATGACAGGCGACGTGGCCGCCGGTGCCTCCAGCGCGCAAGGCCTGGACGCCGTGCGCCTGCTGCTGCTCTGCACCAGCTGGTGCCGGCGCGAAGCTGCTCCCACGGGTGCCGGCCTGCTGCCGGGCCGGCCGATGACGGCCTTCGGTCCGGTCGCCGTCACGCCCGACGAACTCGGCGAGGCCTGGCAGGGCGGCAAGGTTTCGGCCACGCTGCAGGTCAGCTGGAACGGCCGCAAGATCGGCCAGTGCGACACCGGCAGCGACATGAGCTTCCACTTCGGCCAGCTCATCGCCCAGCTGGCGCGCCAGCGGCCGCTGGGGGCCGGCAGCCTGGTCGGCAGCGGGCCGGTCAGCAACCAGGACCCGGCCAAGGGCGTGGCCTGCCTGGCCGACCAGCGCGCCCGCGAGGCCCAGGCCGGCGAGGTGCGCACCGCCTTCGCGCAATACGGCGACACGCTATACGCGGACCTGAAGGGCCGCGACGGCCTGAGCGTCTTCGGCGCCATCGAACACAGCGTCACCGAGGCGGAATAAGCGCATGGCCTTGCCGATCCGCCGCCTGTTGGCTCACTGCGCCCTGCTGCTTTCCGCGTGCTTCGCCTTGCCGGCACCCGCCGCCGATCCCGTCGCCGAGCTGCCCGCCTCGGCGCCTGCGCCAGCGGCGTCCCAGCCTGTCGACCCGGCCTGCCCGCCAGCGCCGGTCGAGCCCACCGCCGAGGAAGTCCGCCAGGCCATGGCCCAGGCGCGCGACCATGGGCTGCTGTGGAAGCTCAAGCGTGATGGCCGCACCTCCTGGCTCTACGGCACCGTGCACGTCGCCCAGCGCGACTGGATGTTCCCCGGCCCTGCGGTGATGGCTGCACTGCGCGGCTCGCAGGAACTGGCGCTGGAGCTGGACCTGCTGGACCCGCTGATCATCGAGCGCCTGACCGCGCTGACCCGCCAGCCGGCCGACGGCCCATTGTTGCCGCCCGCGCTGGCCGAGCGCCTGGGCAAGGCCGAGCAGCAGGCTTGTCTCGGCGGCGTGCTGCAAGGCCTGCGGCCGGAGATCCGCGTGGCCACGCTGACCGCGCTGGTGCTGCGCGGCGAAGGCCTGGACCCGAGCTGGGGCGTTGACAATTTCCTCGCCGGCATGGCGCATGGCATGGGCAAGAAGGTGCACTCGCTGGAAACCCCGGAGCGCCAGATCAAGCTGCTGCTGGGCGACGACGCCGCGGCGCGCGCCACCATCGTTGGCGAAGGCCTGGACGAACTCGCCCAGGGCCAGGCCCAGCGCACGCTGCGCCGGTTGGTCAACGCCTGGGCCGCGAGCGACTACGCCACGCTGGCTTCCTACCCGCAGTGGTGCGACTGCCTCAACAGCGCCGAGCAGCGCCAGGCCATGCGCAAGCTGCTGGACGAGCGCAACGTGGCGATGGCCGCGGCCATCGCCCGGCTGCACCAGCGCGCGCGCGGCGTCTTCGTCGCCGTTGGCAGCCTGCACATGATCGGCCCGCACGGCCTGCCGGCGCTGCTGAAGGCGCGCGGCTACGAAGTCGAGCGGGTGAGCTTCACGGCGCCCCCGGGGCCGGGCGCAGAATCGGCATCGTCAGGCCGTGCGGCCCCCTCGAAATAGAAACCAACAGGAGACAGCGCCCATGTCAGAAACCCCCTCGTTCATGAAGATGGTGCCAGGCTTCGAGTTCCTGCAAGGCATGGTCAAGAACGCTGGTGCCGCGATGCCGGCCATGGGCCAGTGGGTCGCGCCGACGCTGAACCTCGAAGAGCTGGAAAAGCGCATCAACGAACTGCGCACGGTGCAGTTCTGGCTGGAGCAGAACGCGCGCCTGCTGGGCACGACCATCCAGGCGCTGGAAGTGCAGCGCATGACGCTGTCGACGCTCAAGACCATGAACGTCTCGATGACCGACCTGCGCGAGTCGATGATGCTCAAGCCGCAGGCCGCGGCGCCCAGCCCGGCACCCTCGGCGTTCGCTTCCGCTTTTGCCTCGCCACCACCACCGCCGCCACCGGCTGCGGCGGCGCCTGCGCCCGAACCTGCGGCTGCTGCGCAGGTCGAAGGGCCGCCTCCTGGCGTCGTGGACCCGATGCAATGGTGGAGTGCGCTGACCAAGCAGTTCGGTGAACTCGCTGCTTCGGCGATTGCAGAGACGCCGCGCCAGGCCGCCACCACGCCCGCGCCTGCGGCCGCCGCCAGGAAGACCGCCGCGCCGCGCAAGGCCGCGGCCCGCAAGCCTGCTGCGCCCAAGGCCGCAGCGCCTGCGCCGGCAGCCAAGGTCCGCAAAGGCCGGGCGGGCCATTGAACCCGTTTGTGTTTTCCCCCACGATGAATTGCCACCATGAATGACACCGGCTTGTCAGGCTTTCTGCAAGCCCATGCCACCCACCCCGACGCCCGCATGGCGCTGGCGCTGGTGGCCGCGCAACTGGAAGCCCAGCGTCAGCTGCGGCCCGAGTTCCGGCCCACCTTGGCGCTGATGTACCTGACCGAAGCCTACGCACGCCAGGCCGAGGCCTTGCTGGCCGATGCGCAGGCGCGCTGGCCCGGGCTCAGCGTGGTCGGCACCATTGGCACCGGCGTGGCAGCCTGTGGCGTGGAGTACCAGGACGAGCCGGCGCTGGTGATGCTGATGCTGGACCTGGCGCCCGCCAGCTTCCAGGTTTTCAACGGTCGCCGCCCGCTGGACGAAACCTGGCAGACCGGCGCCTGGAGCGCGCTGGTGCATGCCGACCCGGCCACGCCCGAGCTGGCCGAGCTGCTGGTCGAACTGGCCGAGCGCACGGGTGGCCGCTACCTGTTTGGCGGCTTGTCCAGCGCACGCCAGGTGCACACGCTGCAGCTGGCTGACGGCGTGTTCCGTGGCGGCCTCTCTGGCGTGGCTTTTGGCCGAGAGGTGTCCTTGCTGTCACGCGTGACCCAGGGCTGCGTGCCGCTGGGCCCGGTGCGTACGGTCACCCAGTCCGACCGCAACCTGGTGCTGCAGCTGGACGGCCAGCCCGCACTGCCGCTGCTGCTGGCCGACCTGGGCGTGGCGCTGACGCCGCCCGAGCCACTGATGCAGCGCCTGCGCACCACGCTGGCAGGCCTGACCGACGCTGGCGAGCAGGCGCGTGGCCTGGGCGGCCAGTTTGGCCAGCACACCCGCGTGCGCCACCTGATCGGGCTGGACCCGGGCCGCCAGGCCGTCGCCGTGGCCGACCTTGTGCAACCCGGCATGCAGTTGGCCTTCTGCAGGCGTGATGCCGACGCCGCCCGGCGCGACCTGGTGCGCATCTGCGCCGAGCTGCGCGAAGAGGTCGAAGGCAGCGACGACCTCGAAGCCAGCGGCCTGGTCGGCCCCCGCCAGCGCATGGCCGGCGCGGTCTACATCAGCTGCACCGGCCGCGGCGGCGCCCTGTTCGGCGGCAGCTCAGCCGAACTGCAGCTGGTGCGCCACGCACTGGGCGAAGTGCCGCTGGCCGGCTTCTTCGCCGCCGGCGAAATCGCCGGCCACGACCTCTACGGCTACACCGGCGTACTGACGGTGTTCACCACAGCAGCCTGAGCCAGGCCCTCGCCACCGAGTGCCGCGCCGCCGGGGATTCCCCCGATTTCAGTTGGCATTGTTTCGACCGGCCTGCCTGCGCCAGCGCAGTAAAGTCGGGTATCGCCCTTTTGCGGGGCGCCTGGGCACCAGGCTGGTGTCGACCAGCTGCTGCCAGCCTTTTGCTGCTGATGCCCTCTGACAAGGGGCTGCTTTGCGATGACAGCTGTGACCGATGGGGTTCTTGCCGGGACGGGGCCGGACCGGCGTGCCCGGCAGGCCGAGATCGTGGCGGCACTGCAGCCGCTGCTGCCTGCGCATGCGCTGCTGTGGCAGGCCGAGGACACGGTGCCGTATGAGTGCGATGGGCTGACGGCCTACCGCGAGCGGCCGCTGCTGGTGGCGCTGCCGGAAACCGAAGCGCAGGTGGCGGCGGTGCTCAAGGCCTGCCATGGCCTGAACGTGCCGGTGGTGGCGCGCGGCGCGGGCACCGGGCTTTCCGGCGGGGCGATGCCCCATGCAATGGGCGTGACGCTGGGGCTGGCGCGCTTCAACCGCATCGTGCAGATCGACAAGTACAGCCGCACGGCGGTCGTGCAATGCGGCGTGCGCAACCTGGCGATCAGCGAGGCGGTGGCGCAGCACGGGCTGTATTACGCGCCCGATCCGTCGAGCCAGATTGCCTGCACCATCGGCGGCAACATCGCCGAGAACTCCGGTGGCGTGCACTGCCTGAAATACGGGCTGACGCTGCACAACGTGATGAAGCTGCGCGGCTTCACCGCCGAGGGCGAGCCGGTGGAATTCGGCGGCGACGCGCTCGACGCGCCGGGTCTGGACCTGCTGAGCGTGGTGGTTGGCAGCGAGGGCATGCTGGCGGTCATCACCGAGGTCACGGTCAAGCTCACGCCCAAGCCGCAGCTGGCGCGCTGCATCATGGCCAGCTTCGGCGACGTGCGACATGCGGGCGACGCGGTGGCCGCCATCATTGCCGCCGGCATCATCCCGGCCGGGCTGGAGATGATGGACAAACCGATGACTGCGGCAGTGGAGGACTTCGTGCATGCCGGCTACGACCTGGACGCCGCGGCCATCCTGCTGTGCGAGAGCGACGGCACGCCCGACGAGGTCGAGGAAGAGATTGGGCGAATGAAGGCTGTGCTGGTCGGTGCCGGCGCCACGCGGCTGTCCGTCAGCGAGAACGAGGCCCAGCGCCTGAGGTTCTGGAGCGGACGCAAGAACGCCTTCCCGGCTTCGGGCCGCATCAGCCCGGACTACATGTGCATGGACTCGACCATTCCGCGCAAGCGCCTGGCCGACATGCTGCTGGCGATTGCCGGGATGGAAAAGAAGTACCGCTTGCGCTGCTGCAACGTCTTCCATGCCGGCGACGGCAACCTGCACCCGCTGATCCTGTTCGATGCCAACGACCCGGACCAGTTGCACCGCTGCGAACAGTTCGGCGCCGACATCCTGGAGACCAGCGTGGCGATGGGCGGCACGGTCAGCGGCGAGCACGGCGTGGGCGTCGAGAAGCTGAACTCGATGTGCGTGCAGTTCAGCCCCGAGGAGCGCGAGCAGATGCTGCGCCTCAAGGCGGCCTTCGATCCGGCTGGCGTGCTGAACCCCGGCAAGGTCATCCCCTCGCTGCACCGTTGTGCCGAATACGGCCGCATGCATGTGCGCAAGGGCTTGCTGGCCTTTCCGGAACTGGAGCGCTTCTGATGAGCGAGCCCTCATCGACAGAGATGAACCAAGCCACCGGCCCGGCAGCGGATGCGGTGCCGCGTGACCTGCCGGCCGCCGTCGAAGCCAGCACCGAGATTGCTCTCGGCGCGTCAATCTCGGCCGAGGCGGGCGCCCCAAGCGTGCCGGCCATCGAGCCGGCGCTGCGCCGCATCCTGGACGTGGTGCGCGAGGCGGCGGCGCACGAGCGCGCGCTGTGCCTGCGCGGCAGCGGCAGCAAGGACTTTCTCGGCGGCCCGCTGCTGGGCGAGCCGCTGGACCTGCGGCCGCTGCGCGGCATCACCTCGTACGAGCCGACCGAGCTGGTGGTGACCGCGCGCGCCGGCACGCCGCTGGACGAGCTGGAAGCGGCGCTGGCCGAACACGGCCAGTGCCTGCCGTTCGAGCCGCCGCGGCTGGGGCGCGATGGCGCCGGCCAGCCGCTGGGCGGCACGGTCGGCGGCATGGTCGCCTCGGGCCTGGCCGGCCCGGCGCGTGCGGCGGCAGGCTCGGTGCGCGACCACGTGCTGGGCGCCTGCCTGCTGAACGGCCGCGGCGAGCTGCTGCGCTTTGGCGGCACGGTGATGAAAAACGTCGCCGGCTATGACGTGTCGCGCCTGCTGGCCGGCTCCATGGGCGTGCTGGGCGTGATCTGCGAGGTCTCGCTGAAGGTCTTGCCGCGCCCGCCCGCCACGCGCACGCTGCGCTTCGACATGGACCAGGCCAACGCGCTGCGCCACCTCAACGAATGGGCCGGCCAGCCGCTGCCGCTGCAGGCCAGCGCCTGGTGGGACGGCATCCTGGTGCTGCGCCTGGCGGGCGCCGAGGCGGCGGTGGCCTCGGCCGCACGGCTGCTGGGCGGCGAGGCCATTCCGCCGCCGCTGGCCGCGGGTTTCTGGGCCGGCCTGCGTGACCAGCGCGACGAATTTTTCCTGCACGCCGAGGCCGTCCTGGCGGCGGGTGACGGCGAGTCCACCGGCTTTTCGTTGTGGCAGCTGTCGGTGGCGCCGACGGCGCCGCGGCTGGAGGTGGCCGGCGAGACGCTGCTGGAATGGGGCGGCGGCCGGCGCTGGCTGCTGAGCCGCGAGCCGGCCGGGCGGGTGCGCGAAGCGGCGCTGGCCGCGCGCGGCCATGCCACGCTGTACCGCCGCGGCGCAGGCACCGCGGCACCGGACGACGGCGCCATCTTTGCGCCCTTGTCGGCCCCGCTGCTGCGGCTGCACCAGCAGCTCAAGGCCGCCTTCGACCCGCAGCGCATCTTCAACCGCGAGCGTCTTCATCCGCAGCTTTGAACGACCGATGCAAACCCACTTAGCTCCCGAATTCGCCGGCACGCCAGACGGCGAGGCTGCCGAGGCCATCCTGCGCAGCTGCGTGCACTGCGGCTTCTGCACCGCCACCTGCCCGACCTACCAACTGCTGGGCGACGAGCTGGACGGGCCGCGGGGCCGCATCTACCTGATGAAACAGGTACTCGAAGGTGCGCCGGTGACCACGGCCACGCAGACCCACCTGGACCGCTGCCTGACCTGCCGCAACTGCGAGACCACCTGCCCGAGCGGCGTGCAATACGGCAACCTGGTGGACATCGGCCGGCGCATCGTCGAGCAGAAGGTCGAGCGGCCGGCGGGCCAGCGTGCGCTGCGCTGGCTGCTCAAGGAAGGGCTGACCTCGCCGGCTTTCGGCCCCGCGCTGGCCGTTGGCCGGCTGGTGCGCCCGCTGCTGCCGGCTGCGCTGAAGGCCAAGGTGCCGCCGCGCGCCGGCCCGCAGGCCCACCGTTGGCCCACGCGCCAGCACCCGCGCAAGGTGCTGATGCTGATGGGCTGCGTGCAGCCTGGGCTGATGCCCAACATCAATTCGGCCACGGCCCGCGTGCTGGACGCCGCCGGCATCCAGACCGTGGTGGCCGACGAGGCCGGCTGCTGCGGCGCGATCCGCAGCCACCTGAACGACCACGAGGGCGGCCTGAACGACATGCGCCGCAACATCGACGCCTGGTGGCCGCTGGTCGAGGGTTTGGGCGGGGACAGCAAGGTCGAAGCCATCGTGATGAATGCCAGCGGCTGCGGCGTCACGGTCAAGGAATACGGCCACGCGCTGGCCCGCGACGCCGACTACGCCGACAAGGGCGCGCGCATCAGCGCGCTGACACGTGACCTCAGCGAGCTGCTGCCGGACCTGGTGCCTCGGCTGCAGCCGCTGCTGCAAGGCCGGCTCACGCGCGAGCAGCAGGCGGCCGGCAAGCCGGTGCCGCTGGCCTACCACCCGCCTTGCACGCTGCAGCATGGCCAGCAGCTGCGTGGCGGCGTGGAAACCCACCTGGCCGCGCTGGGCTTCGACCTGCGCACCGCGCCGGTGGACAGCCACCTGTGCTGCGGCTCGGCCGGCACCTACGCCATCCTGCAGCCCGAACTGTCTGGCCAACTGCGCGAGCGCAAGCTCAAGGCCCTGGCCGGTGCGCCGGGCGACACCATCGTCTCCGGCAACATCGGCTGCATCCAGCACCTGGGCGCAACCAGCGCGCGGCCGGTGCGGCACTGGGTTGAGGTGCTGGACGATGCGTTGAGTGCCGCCATCGGCCAATGAAGCACCCGATGAACCTGACTTATTCACACGATCGCCCCCTGTTGGTGCGGCCCTGGCTGGCATAAAGTCGGGCGCAGCATTGCGGAGGGCGTGCAGGTGAGGCAGCAGCAGGATCGGCCATGCCAGCGCCGGGCAGGGTGGCACCAGGGGGTGGGCTTTTGGCTTGGCGGGATAGCGCTGGCCTTTGCAGGCAGCGCCTGGGCCGCAGGGCAGCCCGCGGGTGAACCAGGCCCCGCCGCGTCCGCCGCCGCGCCTGCCGTGGCCCCGGCAGCCGGCCGCCCGGCCAAGCCGGACTGCAACCGCAGCTACAGCCTGGCGCTGCACGAGCACGGCCTGTTGTATTCGGCCCAGACCGGCCAGGGCATCGACCAGGACATGGCCGCCGAGCTGGCGCGCCGCAGCGGCTGCCGCATCAGCGTCTCGGTGATGCCCCGGGCCCGCATCTGGCAGCTGATCGAGGCCGGTTCGCTGGACTTCAGCCTCTCGGGCATCACCAATGAAGCCCGAGACAAGTACGCTGCCTTCGCCTGGTATTTCGCCAACCCCTACCACCTGCTGGTGCGCAAGGACGCGCATGTGCGCAGCATTGCCGAGTTCGAGCGCAACGACCGGCTGCGGCTGGGCGCCATCCGCAGCTTCCGCTACAGCCCGCAGGCCAACGAGCTGATGGACGGGCTGGCTGCCGACGGGCGCGTCAGCTATGCCACCGGGCTGGATCCGCTGTACGAGATCCTGCTGGCCAACCGGGTGCAGGCGCTGATCATCGAGCCCTTCGACTTCCCTATGGTCGAGGGCGGCCGCTTGCGCGAGCAGACCACGCTGCTGTCCTTCGGCGACCCGCCGGTGCCGCATGGGCTCATCATGTCGCGTCGCGCGCTGTCCGCCGCCGAGCAGGCCGCCTGGCGCGCGCTGGTGGACGAGATGCGGGCCGACGGCACGGTGCAGCGCATCTTCGAGAAGTATTTCAAGCCCGACATGGCGCGCAGCCTGACCCAGTTCTGAGCTGCCCACCCGATGCCGCCGCCCTCGCTGTCCCGCTGGTTCCGACGCGCCAGCCATTGGCTGGGTCAGCGGCCGCGCGGCGACGCCGCGCAGGCCTGGTGGCTGCGCGCCGGCTGGCTGCCGCTGTTCGTCGGCGTGCTGTCGCTGGCGGTCACGGGCTGGCTGTGGCGGCATGAATACCAGGTCAGGCGCGAGCTGCTGCAGTCGGCCTTCCATGCCTCGCTGCGCCAGCTCAGCGGCCGCATCGACCAGCGCCTGGCCAGCTACGAGCAGATGCTGCGTGGCGCGCAAGGCCTGCTGGCCGCGAAGGGCCCGCTGAGCCCGCCCGAGTTCGAGCGCTACATGGATTCGCTGCTGGCGGGCAGCAACCACACCGGCCTGCGCGCGCTGGCCTATCACCCGGCGCCGGGTGTGCCGGCCGAGCTCGCTGGCACGCGCCTGTCAGCCCCCGGCCAGCCGGGCGACCCTGGCCATTTCGCCGGCAACCCCTGGCTGGACCCGCAGCTGCGCCCTGCCATGCTGCAGGCGCGTGACGCCGGCCAGGTTGCGCTCAGCGGCCGCGTGGCACTGGTGCCGCGCGCGGGCCATCCGACCGGCAGCGGCTTCCTGATGTTCCTGCCGGTCTACCGCGGCGAAGCGGGCTCCCGGCAGGACGGGCTGGCCACGCCCGGCCTGGGCCTGGCGCCGGCCGCCCGGCAGGCGCGGCTGGTGGGCTGGGTCTGGGCCACGTTTTCGGTCGAGGACATGATGTCCAGCCTGTACGGCGAGCGTGTGCCCGGCCTGGGCTTGAGCCTCTACGAAGGCGTGACACCCGAGCCCGGTGCACTGATGTACCAGGCCAGCGGCAGCCAGCCCGACGAGGGTGGCGACGCCGTGGCCGCCAGCGCGCCACCGGAGGACGAAGGCAGCGCGCCGATGGAAGCCCAGGAATACCTTGCGCTGGCCGGCCGCAGCTGGACCCTGGTGGTGCGCAGCGAGCCCGAGTTCGAGCGCCGCATGGGCGGCGGCGCGGCCCGCACCATTGCCGCCGCCGGCCTGGTCCTGAGCTTGTTGCTGGCGGTGCTCACCTCGCAGCTGCAGCGCGGCCGCGCCCAGGCGCTGCGGCTGGCGCGTTTTGCCACCGGCGAGCTGCGCGAGAGCGAGGCGCGCTACCGCCGCATCGTCGAGACCACCAGCGAAGGCATCTGGATGCTGGACGCCGAAGGCCGCACCAGCTTTGCCAACCCGCGCCTGGCCTTGATGCTGGGCTGGCCGCTGCGCGCACTGCAAGGCCAGCCGCTGGGCGACTTTCTCACGGCCGACAGCCCGCCGTTGCCACAGCTGCCGTGGCTGCACGAAGGCGCGCCCGCTCCCGGCGGCGACCAGACGGGCCCGGCCGCCGCCTTGCCCACGCTGCAGTGCGAGCTCTGCCTGTGCCGGGCAGATGGTCAGCTGCTGTGGGCCGAGCTGTCGTTCAGCTGCATTCCGGCCGCGGCTGGCCAGCCGCCGGGGGCGCTGGCGATGGTCAGCGACATCACCGCGCGCAAGCAGGCCGAACGCGAGCAGGCCAGGCTGGAGGCGCAGCTGCGCGAGTCGCAGAAGCTCGAAGCCATCGGCACGCTGGCCGGCGGCATCGCGCACGATTTCAACAACATCCTGGCCGCCATTCTCGGCAATGTCGCGCTGGCCCGGCAGCAGCTCGCGGCCGGGCAGGGCGAGCGCAGCGCACATGAATGCCTGGGCCGCATCGAGGAGTCCGGCAGCCGTGCGCGCAGCCTGGTGCAGCAGATCCTGGCCTTCAGCCGCCAGCAGGCGCCTGCGCTGCTGAGCCAGCCGCTGCAGCCGCTGGTCGAAGAGGCCGCCAGGCTGCTGCGCGCCACGCTGCCGGCCGGCGTGCAGCTGGAGCTGGCGCTGAGCAGCAGCCCGCTGCCGGTGCGCGCTGACGCGACGCAGATCCAGCAGGTGCTGATGAACCTCTGCACCAACGCCTGGCACGCGATGAATGGCCGCGGCAACGGGCGCAACAGCGGCCGCATCGAGATCGGCCTGGCCGCCCAGTCCCTCAGCGCGCCGCTGCCCGAGCGCCTGGCTGGCCTGGCGCCCGGCGACTACGCCAGGCTCTGGGTGAGCGACGATGGCTGCGGCATGTCGGCCGACACGCTGGCGCGCCTGTTCGAGCCCTTCTTCACCACCAAGGGCGTGGGCCACGGCACCGGCCTGGGCCTGGCCGTGGTGCACGGCATCGTGGCCACCCACCGCGGCAGCATCACAGTCGACAGCAGCCCCGGCGCTGGCAGCTGCTTCACGCTCTACCTGCCACTGGCCGATGAACCCGTCGCGCAGCCGCCCAGTGCGCCAGCCCCGGCGCCTGCCGGCACCGCCGGCCAGGGCGAACACGTGCTGGTGGTCGACGACGATCCTGCGATCGGCCTGATCGTCGAACGCCTGCTGCAAACCGCCGGCTACCGCGTCACCTTGTTCGAGCAGTCGCCTGCCGCGCTGACCGAACTGCGGCACAACGCTGCGGCCTACGACCTGCTGCTCAGCGACTTCAACATGCCCGAACTCTCGGGCCTGGAGCTCGCCCAGGCCAGCGCCGAACTGCGCCCTGAGCTTCCGGTGGTCATCAGCTCAGGCTACCTGTCCGACGAAGTGCGGCAGGCGGCCAGGGAGGCCGGCGTGAAGGCGCTGCTGCAGAAGGAGTTCAGCGTGGAGCAGCTGCCGGCGCTGGTGCGGCGGGTGCTGGACGAGCGGCCGAAGCGGCCGCCTGCTTGACCCGCAGCCTAGACGGCAGGCTCAGCGCCGGACCTTGCAGTCCTCGGTCAGCACCGTCAGTTCAACAAAGCGCGGCCCCGCGCGCTCCTGCGGCGAAAAGCCCACGCGCACGCCGCCGAGGTCCAGGTCGCGGAAGCTGTCCAGCGCCGCGGCCAGCTTGGCCGACGTGGGATTGGGGCCCGCCCGCTTGAGGCCTTCGACCAGCAGCTTGGCGTTCAGGAAGCCTTCCATGGCGGCGAAATTGACCGGTGGTGGCGATTCCATGCCTTTGCGCGATGCCTGGAACTCGTTGACCACGGCCACGCCGATGTTGGTCGGGTGCGGCACCACCTGCGAGATCGCCACGCCGCGGCACTCGCCGGCCAGCTCGGTGAAGAACTCCTGGCCGTTGACATTGGACACGGCAATGAACTGCGGGTGGGACCCTCTGGCCCGCATCGCGCGGATGAACAGCGCGCAGCCCTTGGGCGTGCAGGCCATCAGCACGGCCTGTGGCTCGGCCGCGGCAATCTTCGCGACGGCAGGCGCCACCTGCATGTCCTGCCGGTTGAAGCTTGCCGAAGCGACCTCAGTCATCTTCTGCGACTTGATGGCTGTCTCGAAGTGGTCGCGAACTTCCTTGCCAAATGCATCTTCCTGGAAGAACACCGCCACCCGGCTGATGCCCATGGTGCCGATCTGCTGCACGATCTTGGCCGCCTCGTCGGCGTAGCTGGCGCGCAGGTTGTAGACGTAGTCGTTGCCTGGCTTGCGCAATGCCGCCGCACCGGTGATCGGGGCCACCAACGGAATCTTGCGTTCCTGCACCATCGGCAGCACGGCCTGCACCGTGGGCGTGGAGCGGTAGCTGAACAGCGCGATGACGTTCTTGTCGTCGATCAGCGTCTTGGTGTTCTCCACCGCGAGTTTCGGGTCGCGCTTGTCGTCCAGCGAAATCAGGCGGATCTTGCTGCCGTTGACCCCGCCGCGCGCATTGACGGCCCGGAAATACGCTTCCGCGCCTTCCACGTTGTCCTTGGCGGAAGCCTCTCCCGAAAGCTCGGCCGACTGGCCGATCAGGATGTCACTGGCGCGGGCCAGCGGCGCGGCGGACAACAGCATGGCGGAACATGACAACAGGCCTGCGTGCAGCAGCCTGGACAGGCGGCGGGAAAATGGCATTCGGCGCTTTCGATGAAATCAACCCCAGATCCGGCCGGCATTGTGGCTGCGACGCCATGCGAGGTGTTGGGCACGGTGTTGCTGGCAGGGAACATTCGGCCTCGGCGCCGCCGACATTCGCCATGCAAGGCAAATACGTGTTGGGGTTTGCGGTAGCGCATGAATGGGTTCATCGCCGCCGTTCAAAGTCTGAATCGATCTGCCAGCCTTCTTCTTCTGTTGGGGCGGGCTTCGCGTCGACTTGACGGAGGCCTGCTCGCTCGATAAAACGAGCGCCAGTCGAAGAGGGGAGGGAGCCGCATTGCGACAAGTCAGGGTGGGTGGCGCGAGCAAGGCCGAACTGCTGGCCCAGCTCGAGGCCGCAGGTGTGGCGCTCAACGAAGCCGGCAAATCGCTCTTTGCAGATGATCGTTTCACGACCTCTGCGGTGACTTCGCTGCGGGAGGTGGTCGAGCTTGCCGTTGCCGAATTGGGCTTCTTCGAGGGGGCGACCTGGGCGCAAGTGACCGAGCGAGCGATGAGCCAAGGCCTGACGCCGTGCCCGCTTGAACTTGCGCCGCATCTCCGGCTCCAGTTCCTCGACCAGGCCGAAGGCTTTGTCGGGCAGCCGGTCACGCAGCACCGCGCGCCACCGGGCTCGCTGACGGTGGCGTCGCTGCCGATTGCTGAAGATGACGACACGCCCAAGGGCTTCTACCTGCGGCGGATCGACGGCGTGCTTTGGCTGCGCGGCTATCGGTCCGGTGCCGATCACCTCTGGTGTCCGGAAGATCGCCTTGTCTTTTGCCTGGCGTCGTGAAACACCCGGCAAACCGGCTGACGCGCTGCCTTTACACTTCTTTGCGGCGCAGGCGGATCGTCACGACTGTCTTGCAGCCAAACCAGAAACAACAGCGGCCCCAGCGGGCCCGATTCGGGAGGGAGTTTCCATGGACGAATCCGCCGTCGCGGCGCAGCCTGCGCCAGTCAGCCTGTCGGCGAGTGAACTGGCCGCCGCGCTGCCTGCGGTCCGCTCGGCGGCCCGCTGGTTCTGGTGGATTGCCGGGCTGTCGCTGGTCAACATCTTCATGCTCCAGACCGGCAGCGAGACCAGCTTCGTGATGGGATTGGGCATCACCGCCATGTCCGACGCGGTGTTCGCGTCGAACAAGCTGATCGGCTTTGGCATCGACGCCTCTGTGCTGGCCTTCTTCGCGCTGCTCGGCCTGCTGGCCCAACGCGGCCAGCTCTGGGCCTTCTATATGGGCACTGCCGTCTATGCGCTGGACGCGCTGATCTACGTCCGCTTCGAAGACTGGATGCCTGCCGGCTTCCACGCGCTGGCGATCTTCTTCATCGTCAAGGGCGTGATGGTGCTGCGCGAAGCCTTGAAGAAGACCACGGGCCAGCGCTGAGGTCGGCAGCCACGGTCGCTGATTCGCGTGTCGTCTTGCGGCGAGTCCTGGCCATGTCATGTCCGCTTGGGCTCACATCCATTCCGTTCACCCAATTGTTTCTTTGTCCTTGGAGGTCTTCTTGAACTTGCGTCCGTTGTTGTTGTCCGTGCTGCTGGTGGTCTTGGGAGGCTGCGCCAGCGAGCCGCCGCCCAAGCCGCGCTTTGTCGAGTCTGCCAGCCAGACCCTGGCACCGCCGCCGCCTGATCAGGCGCAGATCGTCTTCGTGGAGCCGATCAACGCCATCCAGGGCTTGATTCCCGTGGGCATCTTCGAAGTGGATGGCGACAAGCGTTCGCTGTTGGCCACTACCGGTGCGCACAGCAAGGCTGTCGTGCTGTTCAAGCCCGGCCATCACCTACTGATGGCCACCCAGCCTGGCGTGGGGCACTACCTGGATGTGAACGTGGAAGCAGGCAAGCGCTACTACGTGCTGGTTCGCTTCATCTATGCCAATGGCTTCCAGCTGCGTCCGCTGCGGCCAGCCGGCAGTTCCGACTACACCGTGCAAAACAAGGCCTTCGCGAACTGGCTGGCTGAAACGCGCTTTGTCGACAAGACACCCGCCAGCGACGAATACTTCGAGCGGTGGAAGGACCGCGTGGCCGAGAGCCAAGCCGATGGCTGGAAGACCTGGCTGGCCAAGACGCCGCAGGAGCGCGCCGAGCTGACGCTGAATCCGGAAGACGCTGTCTCGCGCTGACAGATAAGTGATCGGCGGCACGCCAAGGCGTGGACCGGTTTGGCGCCTCAATCGTCCAGCGCCAATCCCAGGCACACCGATTCCGCCCGCCCGACATATCGCCCCCATGGCGCGCATTCGGTGAACCCCCGCGCCGCATAAAACCGCAGCGCCCGTGTGTTCGCGCGGCGGGTTTCGAGGCGCAGTTCGCGGAAGCCTTGGGTCCAGGCTTCGTGGCTCAACCAGGCCAGGACGGCTTGGCCGATGCCGCGGCTGGATTCGCTGGCGTACATGCGCTTGATCTCCGCGCAGCGGGTCGGCCCTTCTGCTGCGGGCAACAGGAGCGGGCGGAAGGCGCCGCAGCCGATGGCCTTGCCTTCGCCATTCCAGGCGAGGGCGAAGGCGCTGCTGGTGGGCGACCAGTCGGCCAGGCCGGCGCGGCCGTCTGAGCCGTACTTGCGCAGCAACTCTGCGGAGAGGGCGTCGAGCAACGCTTGTGCTTCGGGCGCCTCCGGTGTGCTGGGGCGGACCTGCAGGCCGGCGGTGCCCAGGCGCTTGAACATCACGCGGGTGGCGCCTGCGCCGCCTTCGGCCGTCAAGGCGTAGTCCGGGATGAAGCCGCAGCGCTGGTAGCCGCGCCGCCAGTAAAGGCCTTCGGCGGGGCTGGCGCGCCAGGTGTCCAGCACGATCAGGCGCCGGCCGCGGCGGGCCACCTCGGCTTCGGCGGCGTCCATCAGCCGGCTGGCGATGCCGGCGCGGCGGGCCTCCGGATGCACCATCAGCTTGACCAGGTCCACCCGGTGCGCGCCGTTCTCCGGCTGTTGCCAGACGACCTGCACGCTGCCGACCACGCGGCCCTGCTGAAGCGCCCACCAGCCGCTGCGCTCGCCGCGCGCCGCCGCCTGGCTGCAGTTGCACCAGAAGGCGAGCGCAGTTTCTTCGCCTGGCGTGTTGACCCAGCCGATGCTGGCGCCGGCGGCCACGCTGGACTGCAGCAAGGCTGCAAGCTGGTCCAGTTGCACGGGCGTCAGTTCCGCCGGCCAGGCTTCGATGCGGGTGACTTCAGCTGCTGACATGGCAGATCGCGATCAGGTAGTGGGCCGGCTCGCTGCCGGTGGACTGGAAGCGCGAGCTGCCCCACAGGCGGTAGCGCAGGCTGTCGCCGGGCTGCAGCGGGTGGGCCTGGTCCTGCAGCGTCAGCGTCAGGCCGCCGGACTGCAGCCACAGGTGGTGCTCCAGCCCCTGCACGCTGGGTTGCTCGTACAGCACGCTGGCGCCGGGCGGCAGCTCGCCCTCGATCAGCTCGCCGACAAAGCCCGCGCCGGGCGGCGAGACCATGCGGCGCCGGAAACCCGTCTCCGGGTCCACCCACAAGGCTTGCTCGCTGCGCGGCAGTGGCCGCACCGGCGCGTTTTCCAGCTCGGCCAGCAGGCGTGACATCGGCAGCCCATACGCGGCACACAGCCGGTTCAGCAGGCTGGCGCTGGGGCTGTTCTCGCCACGCTCCAGGCGCGACAGCGTGGCCCGGCTGATGCCGGTGCGCTGCGCCAGGTCGTCCAGTGACCATTGCTGGCGCTGGCGCAGGCCGGCCAGGCGTTCGGACAGGCGCTGGTCCAGCGTGTCGTCGGTCGTGGTGTCAGGTGAATTCTCAGAATTGATCGCCATTTCCCGATTGTGGAACAAATTCCACGAATTGGGAAATCCTCTCAATCAAGAGAATGAGGGTCAATGACGCATGGTGCCGGCGGGCAGGCCAGGGATGGGCGGCGCGGCCTCACGCGCCAGGTCGATCAGCGTGCGCCAGTTGTCCAGCGACTGCAGGTGGGCGTAGACCGGGGCCAGCCAGCCCTTGTCGCGCCACTGGGCCAGCGTCTCCGCCGGCAGCTGGTTGAAGCGGGCTTCGTCGATGACTTTGAAGCCGTCCAGGCGCAGGGGGCGCCCGTCGTGCAGCGCGATGTCGGCATGCCGGTCCACCAGCAGGCCGGCGGCGGCCACGGCCTGGCAGAAGGCCTGCGTCAGCAGGTGATGGGCCTGGTAGTCGCGGCAAAAGGCCAGCGCGCTGCGGGTCATCGCGGTGGGTTGGCCTTCGCTGTCGAACAGCGCGGGCGCATCGGCGCCGACCGCCACGGTGGCGGCTTCGTCAATGCACAGCGTGAGTTCCTGGCGTGCGCTGTCCTCCAGGAAGATGAAGGGGTAGCGGCGCAGGTAGGCCGGCACATGCGGGCCGGCCAGCCAGCGGCCGCCGGCGTCCACGCACAGGTTTTGCCGCGCGCGCAGGCCCAGCACTGCGCTGGCCTGTGGCAAGGCGTCCCCGGTGAAGACGATGGGCAGCCGGCGGCCGGTGGCGGCCATCTCGGCCGCCAACAGCGGCACGGCATTGGCCTCGGCGGCAAAGCCGTAGAGGCCGTTGCCGGCGAAGCCCAGGCCACTGTGCAGGCCGGGCTGCAGCACGCGGGGCTGGCGGTAGAGCAGGGGCAGCGATGCGGCTGCAGGCGCCAGCGTCATGGCTTCTTCTTCTTTTCTTCGTCGGTGTTGCTGCTACCGTTCTCTGTGCCGTTGTTGCCGGGCAGCAGGTTGGGCGAGAGGGCGGCGCTCACGGTGAGCACCTGCGGCGCGGCGTACACGCCCAGCGCGTTCGGCGCCAGGCCGGCGCTGGTCACCACCTGGGTGAACAGCGCATTGGCGCCCGGCGTGCTCGGCACCACGCTGACCGGCACCGTGGTGGCCACCAGCCGGTTGATGACCTCCACCGGGCCCCAGGGCGTGCCATTGATGAAGTACGGTGCGTTGACCAGCGCGCTGTCTATCATCGAGGCCACGACCGCGCCGCCCTTGCCATTGACGCGGCCGAAGAGGGTGGCCGAGGTGGCGTCGGTCACCGTCAGGCTGGCGACGTCGATCTGGTGGGCGCTGTTGCCGTCGTCCAGGCCGATCAGCAAGGCACCGGCCGTGCTGCTGTAGGGCAGGCCGCTGCCAGCCACCGGGCCGTGGCCGGCGGCCAGCGTCAGGTGCGTGGCCGGGCCGCTGAGGCCGCTGATGGTGATCGTGCCTTCGGTTTCGATCAGCGCTTCGCCGCTGGGCAGGCTGGCCGGCGCCGCGAGCGTGATCGGCCCCTTGGCCACCCTCACCGAGGCCGGCAGCACGATGCCTGCGCCGCCGGTCTGCGTGAAGCCGGTGGCGGCCTGCACATTGGCCTGCGAGGCAAAGCTTGCGGTGCCGGCGCTGTCGGTGTTGACCAGCGCCAGCGCGCCATTGGTGGCCGTGACCGCCTGCGCGAAGCTCAGGCTGCCGCTGCTCAGGTTCAGGCCGCCTGCGCCATCGGCCGTGAGCGTGCCGAGGAAACGCGTCAGCCCACCGGTGTTGACGCTGACCTGGTCGGCATGCACGTTGCCGGAGAAGTCCAGCGTGGTGCCGGCATGCACCGTCAGTGCGCCCAGCACGCTGCTGGCGCCCACCGCGCCGCCCAGCGCAATCGCGCCTGCGTCGCTGCTCAGCGTCAGGTTGGCGTGGCTGGCGCTGTCCACGGTCGAGCCCAGGGTCAGCCCGCCCGCGCTGCTGTGCAGCACGGTGTCGCCAGCCAGCTGGACGGCGCCTGCGTACTGCTGGTCGCCCAGCGTGGTGACATCGCCGCCGAGTGTGCTGCTGCCGCTGACGGCCAGGCCGGCCAGCGCCTGCTGGGCGCCCAGCGCGCCAAGGCTGGCGTCACCCACGATGTTCAGCTGGTGCGCGCCATCGGCGCCGGCCGCCAGGTTCACGCTGCTGCCGGTGAGCGTGGTGTCGGCGCCCAGCACTGCGCGTTCGCCCCAGCTTTGCGCGCCGGTGGTGTCGACCGAGCCGCCGTTCAGCGCCAGCGTGCCGGCCGCGTCGGTGCTGACCGATGCCGCCTGCACGGCGCCGCCCAGCGTGGTGGCGCCGCTGCTGTCCAGCTGCAGCGCGCCCAGGCGGGTGGTCTGGCCGACCGGGCCGGCCAGCGTGATCGCGCCGCTGCCGGTGCTGATCGTCAGCGCCGCGGTGCCGTCGACCGAGGCGATGCCAGGGCCGCGGTTCCGGCTGGCGCTGGCCGCGTTGGCGGCTGCCAGGGTGACGTCGCCCCCCTCTGTTTGCAGCGACTGGTCCGCCGTCAGCGTGACGCTGCCGCCATAGGTCTGCGAGCCAACGGTGTGGATGCTGCCGCCCAGCAGCGTGGCCGCGCCGCTGATCGACAGGCCGGCCAGCGCCTGCTGGGTGCCCAGCTCGCCCAGCGTGGCCTCGCCCGCGATGCTCAGCTGGTGCGCGCCATCGGCCCCGGCTGCCAGGTTGATGCTGCTGCCGGTGAGCGTGGTGTCGGTGCCCAGCACCGCGCGCTCGCCCCAGCTTTGGGTGCCGGTGGTGTTGACCGAGCCGCCGTTCAGCGCCAGCGTGCCGGCTGCATCGGTGCTGACCGAGGCGGCCTGCACGGTGCTGGCGAAGGTGGTGGCGCCGCTGCTGTTGACCGTCAGTGCGCCCAGGCCGGTCGTCTGGCCGACGGCGCCGGCAAAACTCGCGTCGCCGCTGCCGGCGTTGACCGTCAGCGCCAGCGCGCCGTTGACGCCGCTGTCGAAGGCCACGCCTTGCCCGCTCAAGGTGCTGGCAGAGGCCAGCGTGACCGCGCCGGCATAGTGCTGCGCGCCGCTGGTGCTGACATTGCCGCCCAGCTGAGCTGCGCCGTTGACCGTCAGCGAGCTCAGCGCGGTGTTGCCACCCACGCTGGCCAGCGTCGTGAGGCCGCCGCCGGCATTGACCGTCAGCGCATGCGCACCGTCCAGGCTGCCGGCAAAGCTCACCGCGCCGTTGTTGGTGGCGATGTGGGTGTCGGCCGACAGCGTGGTGGCGCCGCTCACGCTGAGCGAGGCCAGGTTGGCCAGGTTGCCGCCCAGGCTCACGCTGCTGCCCTGCAGGCTGGCCGCGAAGCCGCCAGCGGTCAGCGTGCCGTCCAGCACCAGCGCGCCGTTGCTGGCCAGCAGGCTGCGGTTGCCGGCCAGCGTGGTGCTGCCGCGCAGCGCAATCGCGCTGCCGCTGAGGTCGCCGTTCAGCGTGGTGGCGCCGGTGTAGCTTTGTGCGCCGCTGCTGTTCACGCCTTGCACGCTGATGTGCTGGCCCTGCAGCGTCACGTTGCCGGCCTGCGTGATCGCATGGGCCACGCTCACGTCGCCGCCGGTGCTGGTGAGCGACAGGCTGCCGCCGTTGCCCGCCGAAAGGCCGGTGGCGCTGGTGATGTTGCCGCTGCCGGCCACCGAGATGCTGCCGTCGGCGGTGCTGAGCTGGCCCAGCGTGACCGCAGCGGTCGGCGCCAGCCAGATGTCGCCCGTGCCGCTGACCTGGGCCGAGACCAGCGCGGCGCTGGTGCCGAAGGTTTGGCCGGCGCTGCCGATGCCGCTGGCGCTGGCCAGGTTCAGCGTGTGGCTGGTCAGCGTGGCCGCGCCGCCGGTCAGTGCGCCGTGGCTGGCCGTCAGGTTGATCGTGCCGTTGCTGCCGGCATCCACCGTGGCCACCGTCAGGTCGCCATTGCTCGCCGTCAGCGAAACGGTGCGGCTGGTGCCGCCTGCCGCGACCGAGCTGGCGCTCAGGCCGTTGCTGCTGCTGGCGCTGATGTCGCCGTTGGCAGTCGCCAGCGTGGTGCTGGCCAGCGTGCCGGTGTTGTGGACCGTCAGTGCGCCGGTGCCGGTGAGCTGTGCGTCCAGGCTGCCCACGGCGGTCGTCAGCTGCGTGCTGCCGCCGGCCGCGCCGCTGCGCAGCACCAGGCTGCTGGCGTTGACCTGCAGGTTGCGGCCGTTGCCGGAGGTGATGACGTCGGTGCTGCCGCTCAGGCGCACCGCGCCGGTGGTGGTGATGGCGGAGGTCGGCAGCACCAGCGTGCCACCCGCCGTCAGCGCCAGGTTGCCGCCTGAAAGGTGGATGCCGGCGCTGGCGTCCAGGTCGCCTGCGGTGGCCACGTAGGCCGAGCTGCCGCTGCCCAGCGACAGCGCGCTGCCGCCCAGGCTCAGCGTGCCGGTGCCGATGTTGTTGACCGAAACCACGCGGTTGCTGCCGGTGGTGCCCAGCGCGCTGATGCTGCCGACATCGAGCTTCACCGGCGTGCCGGCGCCGGTGGCCAGGTTGCTCACCACGCCAATGTCGCCACCGGCCAGCAGGCTGGCACTGTGGCCGCTGACCTGCGTGCCGCTGCCGCTGGCCAGGATGGACCCGGCGGACGACAGGTTGACCGTGCCAAGGCTTGCGCCGGCCGAGACGTTGACCAGCGTCAGGTCGCCGCTGCTGGTGCTGATGCTGACGTCATTGCCGCTGGCGTCGGTTTGTGCTGCCACCAGCGTGGCGGTGGTCGGGCCGGCGGTGGTGAGGGACACCGCGCCGTTGCTGGCCAGCACCGAGCTGAGCGTGAGGCCGGCTGTGCTGTTGTCGTCGATGTAGATGCCGTTGGCGCTGCTGGCGCTCAGCGAGCCGGCGGTCGTCTGCAGGCTTTGCGCAGCGCTGCCGACGCCGGCGGTGCCGGTCAGGCTGACGCTGGCACCGGCCACGCGGGTGTTGCGGTTGCCATCGTCCTGCACCGAGCTGCCAGTGCCGGTGGCGCTCACCGTGACCGAGCCGCTGCCAGCATTCACGTTGCCGAGGATCAGCTCGGTGCCGCCGGTGCTGGTGGTGACCGAGATCGCGCCGCCGCTGGAGCGGGCGTTGGCCAGCAGCAGGTCGGCCGAGCTGGTGATGTTGATCGCGCCGCCGTTCGAGTCCACCGAGGACAGCACCGAGGGCGCCGCCGCATTGAGGTAGATCGCGCCGCCGCCGCTGCTCACCTGCACCCGCTGGCCGCTGGCGGCCATGCGGTTGCTGCTGTCGCCCACGCCGGTGGCGCCGTGCAGTCTGACGTCGAAGCCTTCGACCAGCACGCCCGAGGTGGCAATGATCTTGCCGGCATTGGCCGACAGGTCCACCGCGTTGAAGCGCGCATTGCTGCCGCCCGAGACGCTGCCCACGGTGATGTCGCCAGCGCTGGCGGTCACCGTGATGTCGTTGCCCAATGTATCGGTGGCCGAGCTCATCGCGCTCAGCTTGATGTTGCCGGCCGCGGTGACCTGGGTCGCGCCGTTGTGTACCGCGGTGCTCAGGCCGCCGTTCAGCGTGCCGGTGCTGCTCAGGTAGAGCGAGCCGTTGCCGGTGACGCTGGCGCTGATGGCATTGCCGGCCGAGCCGTTGACCAGCACCGGCGCGAGCTCGGTGCCAATGCCGTTGGCCGCGCTCAGCGTGATGGCCGCGCTGGACGAGCCACCGGCCAGCGTGGCGCTGCCGGCCAGGATGCTGCCGCCGCTGGCGGTCAGGCTCAGCGTCTTGTTGCTGCCGTAGCTCAGGCTGCCCAGCGTCAGGTCGCCGCTGCTGGCGGTCACCGCCAGGTCGCCCGAGGTGCTGAGGCTGCCCAGGCTGAGCGAGCCGGCCTGGCGCAGGAACAGGCCGCCGGTGCCGCTGCTGGCCGTCACGCTGCCCACCGCCAGGCCCAGCGTGCTGCCGCTGCTGCCAATGTGGCTGCTGCTGCCGTAGGACTGCAGCGTCAGGTTGCCGGCCGTGATCAGCGAGCTGCCGTTGATGGCGTCGATGTTGCCGTCGCCGCTGCTCAGGTAGGCCTGCAGCAGCACCGCGCCGCTGCCGGCATTCAGGCTGCCGATGCTCAGCGAGCCAATGCCCAGGTAGCTGAAGTCCACGCCGGTGCTGTCGTTCAACGTGCTCAGCGTGGTGAGGTTGCCGCTGTCGCTGGCGCTGAAGGCGAGGCCGCTGGCGATCACGCTCAGCGTGCCGCTGCTGCCGGTGCCGGTGTAGTTGGTGCGGTCGATGCTCAGCGTGCTGAGGTCGGCCGCGTCGGTCACGTAGATGCTGCCGGGGGTGTTGAGCGTGAGCTGCGGCGTGTTGAGGTTCAGGCGCGTGCCGCTGCTGCCAATGCCGTTGCCGGTGCCGTAGCGGGCCGACAGGTTCACGCTGCTGCCGCCGATGGCGTTGCTGCCGTTGATGCCGGTGATGCTGCCTTGCGACGAGCTCGCCGTCACGGCGCCGCCGCTGGTGACGGTGCCCAGCGACAGCGTGTAGCCGCTGCTCAGCGTGACGGCCGCCGGGGCCATCACCGAGCTGGCCGCCAGGTTGTAGCTCTCGCTGATGGCGATGCTGCCGCTGGCACCGTGCGCCGCGCTGGCCGAGGCCGTCAGCGTGGTGGTGCCGCCGCCATTGGCCGACAGGCCGACGGCGCTGGTGTTGCCGATGGAGCCGCTTGCGGTCAAGGCCACCGTGGTGGTGTTGTAGATCGAGCCGCTGAGGATGGAGCCGCCCTGGTTGTCGATGCTGACGGCGTTGCCGCCGGCATTGATCGAGCCCAGTGCAATGTCGCCAACGTCGTTGGCCATGTTGATGCCGCCGGTGGCGCTGATGCTGCCCAGCGTGGTGCGGCCATGCAGCGCCAGGTTCACGCCGCCGCCCTGCGCGGTGGCGCTGACGCTGTTGACGGTGGCGTCGATGCCATTGCCGCTGCCGCTGGTGCCCACGGCGCCGCCGTAGCTCACCATGCTCAGCGAGGCCGCCTGCACCTGGGTGTTGGGGTCGCCATCGCCGAGGATGCCGCCGCTGCTGGTGCCGGTCAACGCCACCGTGCCGGTGCTGCCGAGGTCCAGGCTGCCGACCTGCATCGCCCGGTCGCTGGTGAAGCTGAAGGCCAGGCCCTGTGTGTCGTCCAGGCTGGTCAGCGCGGTGCCGGTCACGCTGTCGGTGGCGCTGAAGAGCTGGTAGGCCGCGCCGGTGATGGGGGTCGAGACAATGCTGTAGGTGCCGCCGTAGCCCACCGGGTGGGTGGTGTTGATGGCCAGCCGGTCGATGTGGGTGTCGGACTCGACGTTCAGCGCGCCGGTCACATTGAAGCTGACCAGCGGTGCCGTCAGGTGGATGGGGTTGCCCACGCTGCCGACGGCGCCGCCGTTGCTGGCGTAGAAGGTGGCGCTGCCGGCGGTGATGCGGTGGCTGCTGTCGGCATCGCCGAGGATGTCGCCGGTGCTGCTCAGGCTCACGGTGCCGGAGGCGGTGACATCGACCACGTCCACCGCCTGGTCGCGCCGCGTGCTCAGCGCGAAGTTCAGGCCGGTGCTGTCGGCCACGTTGTTGAGGTGGGTCGTGCCGTTGTCGCTGATGTCGAAGCTCAGCGAAGGCGCCGTCACCTGGTAGACCGGGGCCGTGCCGCCAGTGGTCTGCGAGCTGGTCAGCGACAGGCTGCTCAGGTCCTGTGCATTGTCGGCAAAGGCATTGGCGCCGGTGGCAATCGCCAGGCCCAGCGCATCGGTCTGCATGCGGGTGCCGCTGCCGCCGGCCGCGCCCACCGAGCCGCTGGCCGACAGCGTGATGCTGCTGGCGCTCAGCAGGCTGGTGCCGTCATTGGTGATGGCGGTGCCACTGCCGGTGCTGTAGAGCCCCAGTGAGCGCCCGGCCTGGGCATTGACACTGCCCAGGCTCAAGGCCACGTCGGTGCTCAGCGTGAAGTCCAGGCCGCTGCTGTCGAGCAGGTTGGCCAGGTGGTACTGGTTGCCGCCCACGCTGTCGCTGAGGTTCAGCGTGAGCCGCGGTGCGGTCACCGCGATGGTGTTCTGCACGCCCGGCGTGCCGTGCGTGGAGGTCATCGTCAGCGCGTACAGGTCGGACGCGTTGGCCACGTCGATGTCGGCACGCGAGACCAGCGTCAGCCGGCGCACGTCGGTCAGCACCGTGCCGCTGGCGCCGATGGACTGGTTGGCGCTGAGCTTCAGCGTTGGCGTGGTGAACAGGCCACCGCTGCCCTGCAGCAGCGAGCCGCTGTTGGTGGCCACGTCGGCCGAGCTGCCGACGCTGTTGGCCAGCAGGCTGAGGTTGCCATTGTTCGAGAGGTACAGCGTGGAGCTGAGGCTGCTGGCCAGCGTGCTGGCTGCCGTGTACAGCGGCGTGCTGCCCTGGTAGCCGAAGGCGCTGCCGCCGTTCAGGCTCAGGTCGCCGGTGGTGATGCTGGGGCTGCCAGCATTGGCACCGCTGCCGCCCTGGATGTAGCTGCTGCTGCTCAGGTTGACCTTGCCGCCGGCGCCGGTGTTGACGCTGCTGGCGGTGATCACGCGGTCGGCCTTGAGCGTCAGGTCCAGGCCGCTCTGCGAGATGTTGGCCAGCTGGAAGGCGTTGTTGCCCAGGGTGTCGCTGATGCTGAAGGTCAACCCGGTCGAGCTGATGCTGTAGCTCTGGGTGCTGGCGCCGCTGGTGTTGTGCCGGGCATCCAGGGCGAGACTGGTCAGTGTGGTGCTGTTGGACACGCTGACATTGCCGCCGGTGGCGATGCTCAGGTTCTTGGTGTTGGTGCTGAGCGTGGCGCCCGCGCCCACGCCGCCGTTGTAGCCCGTGGCCGACAGCGTGACGGTGCCACCGGTCAAGCTGCCGCTGCTGCGGTTGATTTGTGCGGCGGTGCCGGTGGGCGCGCTGCGCGAGGTCAGCGAGATCGAGCCCGTGGTGCTGGTGCCCGCGTCGATGGTGGCCAGGCTCAGGGCCCTGTCCACGCTGTAGCTGAAGTCCATCGCGCCGGAAACGGCCAGCCCGATGCTTTGGGCGGCGCCGTCGGTGATCGCGAAGCTGTTGAGGTTGCCGGCGCTGACGCCGTAGCCGTAGGTGGCTGTGGAGACGCCGTGCGTCAGCGTCATGTCCAGCTTGGCGAGGTTCTGGGCGTCGCTGACGTAGACATCGGCGCTGCCGTTCAGGATCACGGTGGGCGAGTCGACGCGCAAGGCCGTGCCGCTGCTGCCAATCGAGCCGCCGCCGGCCGTGCTGGAGGTGGCGGTCAGCAGCACGCGGTTGCCGGCAATGGTGCCGGTGCCGCTGTCGCTGCTGATGTTGCTGTTGGCGCCGCCGCCGCTGGTGGCGAGCGTCACGTCGCCGGTGGCCGTGATGGCGCCGACCTGGATGTTCTTGTTGGTGCTGAAGCTGGTGTTGGTGAGCGCCGTGCCGCTGAAATCCAGGCTTTGCGTGCTGCCGCTGTCGGTGATGCCAAAGGTCTGGCCCGCAGCGGTGATGTCGAACACGCTGGCGGTGCCGGCGGCAGTGGTGGTGTTGGTGCTGGTCAGCGTCAGGTTGGCCAAGGCGCTGTCGTCGGCCACATACATGTTGCGGCCTGCGCTGGCGGTCAGCGAGGTCGTGCCCTGCAGCGCGATGGCATTGGTGCTGGTGCCGATGGCATAGGCGCTGCCGGCGGTGAGGCCCACGGTGCCGGCGGCAATGTAGGAACCGGAGGCCGCGTCGTTACCGATGTCGGTGGTCGAAGTGAGCGTGGCCGAGCCGGCGGCGCCCAGGTCGAGCTGGCCGACCTTGACGCTGCGCTGGCCGCTGAAGCTGAAGGCCAGCGGCGTGCTGCTGCTGACCTGCTGCAGGTCGTGGCTGCCGGCATCCTCGCTGATCACCACGCTCTGGCCCGCGGCCGTGCCGATGCTGATCGTGCCCGCAGAGCTGGCCGAGCGCGTGAGGCTCAGCGTGTCCAGCGTGGCGCTGTCGTTCACCGCCACATCGGTCTTGGCGCTGACCAGCAGCTTGGGCGTGGCGACGTTCAGCGCCGCGCCGCTGCTGCCCACGCTGCCGAGCGCCGCGGCCAGCGTGACCTGGTTGCCGCTGAGGCCGGTGCCGGTGTTGGCATCGTCCAGGATGCTGCCGCTGCTGGCGGTAACGGCGATGGCGCCCGGTGCGCTCAGCGTGCCCAGGCTCACGTTGCCGCTGCTCTGGGTGTGGGTGATGCCGCCGCTGCTCGTGGCCACGCTGGCCAGCAGCAGCGCGCCGCTGTCGCGCAGGAAAATGTCGCTGCCGGCACTGGCGCTGAGCGTGCTGCCGGCGGTGCTGGTCATCACCAGCGGTGCGCTGCTGGTGCCGATGCCCTTGGCGGCATTCAGCGTCAGGCTGCCGGTGCCAAAGCCGATGCTGTAACCGATGGGGCTGTAGATCGCGCCCTGCGCCGAGGTGAGGCTCACCGCCTGGTTGGTGGCGGTGAGGTAGCCGCCGAGCGACACATCGCCTTCGAGCGCGTTGATCACCACGGCGCCGGTGGCGGTGATCGTGCCCAGGGTCAGCGTGCTGGTGGTGTTGGTGCTGCCGGTGGGCATGGGCACTTCCACATACACACCGCCGGCCGTGGCGCTGGCCGCCAGCGTGCCGGTGACCACGTCCATGTGCTCGCTGCCGCTGGCGCCGACGGCGCTGCCGGCCAGCGTGGTGCTGTTGGCCAGCACGCGGGTGTTCTTGTCGCCGTCGTCCTTGATCGCGCCGCCGGTGGAGGTGAAGCGTGCGCTGCCGGTGTTGGTCAGGTTGACCGTGCCCAGCGTGATGTCGCGGTCGCTGGTGAAGCTCAGCGAAAGCGAGGAGTTGTCGGTCAGCGTGCTCACCAGGTGGCCCGCCGCAGAGTCGGTGACCGCCAGCTTCAGCGAAGGCGCGGTGATGGCCATGCCGTAGCTGGTGCTCGCGTCCGGGTGCGAGCTGGCGATGGTCAGCGCGCTGAGGTCGGCAACGTCGCTGACGTAGAGGTCGCCGCGCGTGGTCAGCACCAGGCTGCCGGCGTTGGCGCCCATCGGGTGCAGCGAGCTGCCGATGCTGCCGGCCGTGGCGCTCAGCGTCAGCGTGCTGCCGGCGGTGATGCGGCTTTTGGCATTGCCGTCGTCCACCAGGTTGCCCTGGGTCGCTGTCAGGCTCACCGAGCCGGCGCCCTGCACCTGGCCAATGATGGCGCCCTGGTCGCCGCTGAAGGCCAGCGAGCTCAGCGGCACGCCCACCAGGCGGTTCAGCGTGTACTGGCTGCCGTTGTCGGTGACGTCGAAGCTCAGGTAGTCGGAGCTGACCTGCAGCGTGTTGACGCTGCCCGGCGTGGTGTGCCGGTTGGTCACGCTGAGGCTGGTCAGCGTCTTGTCGGCGTTGGCCACGTACAGGTCGCCGGTGCTGGTGGCGGCCAGGCCGGTGGCGCTGGTCTGCAGCGCGTGGCTGGCGCTGCCAATGCTGCCGCTGGCGCTGAGCGTTGCCGTGCCGGTGCTGATGCGGGTGGTGCTGTTGCCGTCGTCGAGGATGGCCCCGGCACTGGCGGTCAGGTTGACCTGGCCGGAGGCCGAGGTGCTGACGTTGCCAACGGTGATGTCGCCGCTGCTGTTGGTGATGCTGACCAGGCTGCTCGGCGTGGCGATGCGGTCCAGCGTGACGGCGCCGGTCTGCGTGATGCTGATGCTGCTGGAGCCCGCCTGCACGTCCAGGTGCGAGGCGGCGGTGCGCACCGAGACGCTGCCGCTGTTGGCGGCGTTCAGCGTCACGGTGTTGCCGGTGATGGCGCCGCTGCTGCCGGAGATCGAGCCGCTCAGCGTGGCCAGGTTCACGTCGCCCAGGCTGCCGGCGTTGACGGTGCCGATGCTCATCGAGCCGGTGCCGGTGGCTGTCACCGTGATGTCGTTGCTGGCCGCCGAGGTGCCGGAGCTGAGCGAGGTCAGCGTGCTGCTGCCGCCAACGGTGATGTCGATTGCGCCATTGCCCGAGCTGATGCTGGACAACACGCTGGAGGTGGCCGAGGTGGCGGCGTAGATGCCGCCGGAGGCTGCGCTGGCGCTGAGGGTGCTGGCATTGGTCTGCAGCCGGGTGCCGGCCGAGCCGATGGCGCCGCCAGCGCTGAGCTGCAGCGTGCCGGCGCCGATGCGGGTGGTGGCGTTGCCGTCGTCCAGCAGGCTGCCGCCGCTGGACGTCAGCGCCAGCGTGGCTGTGCCGGCGTTGACGCTGCCGGCGCTGAGGCTGCCGGTGGCGCTGATGGCCGAGCTGCCGGTGGCGTCCAGCCGGTCCAGCGCCAGCGCGCCGGTGTTGGCGACAAACGCGCCGCCGCTGCCGGCGCTGGCCACCAGGTGGCCGGTGCTGGTGTTGATGGCCTGGCCGCCGGTGCCGACGGCGCCGTTGTTGCCGTTGCTGCCCTGCGCGGTGAGCGTGACGCTGCCGGCCGTCAGCGCGGTGCCGGCCGTGCCGGTGAGGTTGCCGCCGGTGCTGCGCAGGTCCAGCGTGCCGCTGCCGACGTTGAGCGTGCCGAGCAGCAGCGAGCGGTCGGACGCGAGGCCGAGGTTCAGGCCTGCGCTCTGGCTGACCTGCGTGACGCCGAGGCTGCTGCCATCGGCGATCTGCAGCAGCAGGTTGGGTGCGCTGACCTGATAGGCGTTGGCGGTGCTGGGCGCCACATGGTTGACGGTGAGCGACAGGCTGGCGAGTTGCGTGTCGCTGCCGGCCACGATGTCGCCACCCGAGGCCAGCGTGAGGTTCGCGGTGTGGGTGTGGATGGCGTTGCCGCTGGCGCCGATCGAGCCGCCGGCGGCGCTGAGGCTCACCGCGCTGCCGCTGAGCAGCGGCGTGCTGCTCGCGGCGTTGCGGATCGAGCCCACCGTGCTCTGCACCGTGACCGCACCGCTGCCGGCGTTGACCGCGCCGGCGAGTTGCACGTCACCGGTGGCGTTCAGCGTGATGGCGCCGCCGTTGCTGGTCAGCTTGCCGATGTTGCTCAGCGTGCTGCCAATGCCGAAGGCTTCCAGCGTGATGCTGCCGCCTTGCGTGCGCAGCTCGGTGCTGGGGTCGACGAACTGGATGCCGCCGTTCTGCGTGGACTGCAGGCTCACGCTGTGGCCGGCGGTGGTGGCGAAGTTGATCAGGTGGTTCGCCATCGCGTCCACCGTGATCTGGCCGGTGGCCTGCAGCGTGATGTTGCTGCTGCCCGAAAGGCTTTCGAGCAGGCCGCGCGAGACGGTGTTCAGCGTCGCGCCGCTGCCCTGGTTGCCATCGCCCGCGGCCACCGTGGCGTCGGTGGCATTGCCGTCCTGGCTGCCGCCGGAAGCCGTGTCGGTGATGCGCAGGTCGGTCGGGTCCAGCAGCAGGTTGCCGGTGGCGCCGTGCGTGGCGCGCAGGTCCACGTTGCCGCTCAGGCCGATGTTCTTCTGGCTGGAGATTTCGGCAAAGCCGCCATTGCCGCCGGCCTCGCCGCCACGGGCCGAGATGCTGCCGTCGAACACTGTCGTGTCGGCCGACCAGGCGGTGATGCTGCCGCCGTCGCCGCGGGCGAGCGCATCGGCCTTCAGGCTGGCGCCGGCTTCGACGGTGGTGGTGCTGCTCTTGTTCGCATAGCCGCTGGCGCGGCCCTGGCTGCCCAGCGCGATCTCGCCGCCGCCGGCCTGGCCGGAGACGTCCAGCGTGGCGCCGGAAACGACGCGCACCGCTTCGCCGGTGACGGTCACATGGCCGCCGGTCTGGCCGGTGGCCGCCACGCTGCCGCCCACCACCACGCCGCCGTGCTCGCCGCCGGACAGCACAATGCGCCCGCCGTGGTTGCCTACGGTGGTCGCGGCGATCACGCCGCTGGTGTTGATCACGTTGTCGATCAAGCCCTGCACCGCGTTGGCCGTCAGCAGCACGCTGCCGCCGTCGGCGCGGATCACGCCGGTGTTGCTGACCAGCGCCGCGACCGGCTGGCCGTTGGCGTCCACCGGGTGTTGCGTGACGGCAGAGCCCGCACTGAAGCTAAGCAAACCGTCGCCCTGGAAGTCCAGCGTGAAGCGCTCGGCGCCGGCCAGCGCGATGCGGCCCAGGCGGGCCTGGATCACACCGCTGTTCTGCACGCTGGGGGCGACCAGCGCAGCCAGGCCGCTGTCCTTGATGCTGATCTGCCCGGCATTGACGATGCCGCCGGTGGCCAGCGGCGAAGGCGTGTTGAAGTTGAAGCGGCCGGCGAGGAAGTCGCGGTCGCTGACGTTCGAGGTGGTGGCCACCAGGCCGCCCACGTCCACCCGCGAGCCGGCGCCGAACACGATGCCGTTCGGGTTCACCAGCATCACGGTGCCGGTGGCATTGAGCTGGCCGAAGATGGCGCTGGGGTCATTGCCCAGCACGCGGTTCAGCGTCACGCTCTTCAGCGAAGGCTGGATGAAGTTGACCGTCTCGCCAGCGCCGATGTTGAAGCTGTCCCAGTTGATGATGGCCTTGCTGCTGCTCTGCTGGATGTCCAGCGTGGCCGGCACGCTGCTGACGATCTGCACATTGCCGGCAACCACCTGCGCGCCGCTCGGGTTGGCCAGCGCCAGGCCGGGCGATGCGGCAGCTCCGGCCAGCAGCGCCAGCTGCGTGAAGGCCACGCCGTGGCCGCGGTTCAGGTGCCAGCGCAAGGCGCGGCGCACGCGGCGGGGCAGGCGGACGAACAGCAGGTCGCGGGCGAAGCGGGCGCGCGCGGCGGGGGCGGCGGGGGCGCGGGAAGTCAGGGTGCGATGGGTCATGGAGGAACCTGCTGAATTTCAGAATTGGGCGCTGAGGGTGGCGAACACGCGGGCCTTGCGGTTGCCCTCGGTTCGCACTTCCGTGCGGAAGGGTTTGGCCACTTCGAGTGCCGCCATCACGCCGGGCAGCAGGTTGGCGCGAGCGCCGAGGCCCCAGGAGGCGAGCGCGTGAGGCCCGCTGATGGGGTTGCCGTGGGACGTGGCGCGCAGCCGGCCGCCGTCCATGAAGCTGTAGACCTGGGCGCCGTTGGGCAGCTCGGGAATTTCCGGGCTGTAGCGCAGTTCCAGCGCAGCCGCCACGCCCTGGTCGGCAGAGATCTCGCCATCGTTGTAGGCGCGGCCGAAGCTAGGGCCGCCCAGCGCCATTTCCTCGCTGGCCAGCAGGGCCTGCGGCGTCCATTGCGCGGCCATCGTGGCCTGCAGGCTGGTGCGGGCACCGAGCTGCTGCAGGCGCGTCAGTTCGGCGGTCAGCTTGAAGAAGTCGCTGCGGCCGTTGACGCGCGAGGCGGTGGGCGCGCCGCGCTCGCTGGCGCCCGCGAAGTCCAGGCCCTTGTGCAGCGTGACGCGGGCGGCGGTGATGCCGTCCCAGGCGTCGGTGAGGTCGTAGCTCAGGCCCAAGCGCAGGATGCGCAGGCGGTCGCGCGTGAACGCGGTGCCGGCGATGTCGGTGTCCACGTTGCGGGCCTCGAACTGGCCCACCAGGCGCAGGTTCTCCAGCCGCGAGCGGATCACCGGCTGCGTCACCGTCGCCTGGCCGGAGACCACCTTGCTGCGCACATCCAGCGGGTCCAGCTCCAGCCCGGGGTGCGAGCGCGCCAGCGAGGCGCTGAGGCCGAAGGTGGTGCCGTCATCGCTGAGCAGCGTGTCCCAGCCGGCGGAGACCGAACTGCTGCGGTCGAAATGCAGCGAGCTGTGGGCGCTCAGGGTCAGCCGGTCGGCGCCGCTGCCCAGCGCGTTGAACGCCAGGGCTGCGCCCACTTCGCCGCGGCCCAGGTAAGGCGAGGCGCGGTTGTCGATCGAGGCCGAGCCGTCGAAGGCCTGGCGGGTGGTGCTGACGACCAGCGTCGAGCCGCCCAGCGCTGTGGCCGAAGGCTCCAGCGTGGCGCGCACGGTCAGGCCGGGCAGGTCATTGGCCAGCAGCAGCCGGCGCTCGATCTCGGCCACGCTGATGGGCTTCACGTCCTTCAGCGGCGCCAGCAGGCGCTGCACCGCGGCGGCGGCCGGGCCCACGGCCTCGTCGACCACGATGGTGCTGACGTAGCCCTCGACCACCTGGATGCGGAACACGCCGTCTTCAATCGTCTGCTGCGGCACGATGACGCGGGTGGTGACGTAACCGGCCGAGCGGTAACGCAGCTCCAGCGCCGCTGCGACCTCGAAGGCGCGGGCCACGCTGATGGTCTGGCCCAGCAGCTCGGCGTACAGCGCCCGCAGGCTCTCGGCCGGGTAGGCGCTGACGCCGGTGATGTCCACCCGCTGCAGCGTGAAGCGCAGTTGCTCGGCCCCCTCCGGTGCACGGGTGGCCGGGGCCTGCGGCACTGCGACGGCGCCACCCGGGGCCTGCGGCACCAGCTGCGGTGGTCGCAATGGCTCTCGGCCGGGCTCGGCGCCTGGCGGCAACTGGGCCGGCACGGCGACCTGCGACCAGGCTGGCGTCAACGGCAGCGCCAGAGCCATGGCCAGCGCCAGCCGGCGCCATTGGAAAACTGCAGTTGCAGGGCGGCGGGCAGGGTGGCAGCAAAGGCTCATTCGGTACGTGGCGGTTGGGTACTGCGGGACCGTGGACGGGAAAGGGACGGAAGATCGAGGTCGGTAGGCAGTGTTCGTGGAAACAGGGCGGTGGTATCCCTTGAGCTGCGCCCGTGTTACCTCCCTTTCCTTGATTGACAGGGGTGTTCCGGCCGCATCGCGCCGCTTCGGATGCGACCAGCGAGGCCGCGGCAGACATTTGCCACACCCTTGACCGCCCGTTGCAACTGGGCCCTTTCCCCTCGATGGCGGACAATCCCAGGTCGTTTGACTTCACTGACCCGGGCGTCGCCTGTTTTGCGGCCCACCCGGCTTTGCCATGACCTACAGCGTCAAGGAAATCTTCTATACCTTGCAGGGCGAAGGGGCCAATGCGGGCCGCGCCGCGGTGTTCTGCCGCTTCGCCGGCTGCAACCTCTGGACTGGCCGCGAGGAAGACCGCGCCAGCGCCGTCTGCCAGTTCTGCGACACCGACTTCGTCGGCACCGATGGCACGCTGGGCGGCAAGTACCGCACGGCCGAAGAACTGGCCGATCTCGTCGCGGCCCAGTGGCCGGCGAACACCCGCGGTCAGCGCCTGGTCGTGCTCACCGGCGGCGAGCCGCTGCTGCAGGTGGACGCGCCGCTGATCGAAGCGCTGCATGCGCAGGGCTTCGAGATCGCCGTCGAGACCAACGGCACGATTGCCGCGCCGCCGGGTCTGGACTGGGTCTGCGTCAGCCCGAAGGCCGGCAGCACGCTGGTCCAGAAACAGGGACAGGAATTGAAGGTTGTCATTCCCCAGGCCGGGCTGGACCTGGATGCATTGGCCGACCTGCCGTTCGCGCACCACTTCGTGCAGGCCATGGACGGCCCACTGGCGCGGCGCAATGCCGAGATCGCCACGGCGCACTGCATGGCCGACCCGCGCTGGCGCCTGTCGGTGCAGACGCACAAGGTGCTGGGCATCCGATGAAATACGAACTCAGCCAGCGCTTCTATTTCGAAGCCGCCCACACGCTGCGCCGCACCGTGGATGTAGAGCCCAGCCTGCGCATCCACGGCCACACCTACATCGCCGAAGTCACGCTGGCCGGCCAGCCCGCGCCCGATTCCGGCATGGTGGTCGACCTCGGCCACCTGCGCCGCGCCATCGAAACCCTGCGCCTCGAACTCGACCACCGCCTGCTCGACGAAGTCCACGGCCTGGGCCCCGCCACGCTGGAAAACCTCTGCGCCTACATCTGGCGCGCGATGGAGCTGCTCTACAGCAGCAAGCTGGCCCGGGTCGAAGTCCGCCGCGAAGCCAGCGGCGACGCTTGCCGGCTGGTCCGCTGAAGTGACTGTGTCACCGCGTCTTCAGGGGCGGTCAAGGCGAACCGGCCGTGGCCCGCTGCCGCCCTGCGTTCCGCCACTCAAAGGCGATACAGGCGAGCCGCGTTGTCTGCGGAAATCTGATCTGCGATCGGCGCTGGCGTCCAGTCGCGGAACAACTGCAGCAGCGCAGGCGTCCGCGGGCGGTTGCCCGCAGGCTTGGTGTGCGGCCAGTCCGAACCCCACACGAGCCGGTCGGGCGCGGCCGCCACCAGGGCATCGTGCACCGCCCTGGCATCGTCATGGCTGGGCCCTGCGTCCGACACGTTGGCGATGCCCGACAGCTTCACCCACACCGGCCCTTCACGCATCAGCTGCGCCAGCGCCCGGATGCCCTCGTGGCTGGCGCCCAGCCGCGCTGGCGTGCGTCCCATGTGATCGATGACGACCGGCACGGTCGAGCGCCGAAGACGCGCAGCGAGCGCCGGCAGCAGCCGGCTGTCGGTGAACAGCTGCAAGTGCATGCCGCGTTCTGCCAGGCGTTCTTCGAGCGCATCGAAAGCCTGCAGGCGAACGAAGCCACCCATGGCCCGGGGATCACCGGGCTCGAAGTGCGCCATGCGGACGCCGCGGACGCCTGCGGCGACCAGCCGGTCCAGCTCTGCATCCGAGACGTCAGCCTCCACCGCCGCCACGCCGACCAGGGCACCCTGGCCTTCTTCCAGCGCGGCCAGCAGCACCCGGTTGTCCGTGCCGTAGAAGCTCGGCTGAACCACGACACCGCGCGTGACGCCCAGCGGCGACAGCGTGGCGCGCCAGTCGCCGAGCGAGGCCGGCGCCGGCGTGTAGCTGCGCCCGGGCAGCATTGGCGATTGCGCTAACGGCGCGATGACGTGGAAGTGGCAGTCGACGATGTCCACTCAAGCCGCCTCACTCGAGCGTGATCTTCGCGTCACTGACGATCTTCGCGGTACGCGCGATCTCGGCGCGGATGAACTCGGCGTACTCGGCCGATGTTCCGGGGCGGACGTCTGCGCCCAGGCGTGCGAACTGCTCCTTGACGTTCGACTGGGACAGCACCTTGTCCAGCGCCGTGTTCAGGTGCCTGGCCAGTTCGGGCGCGGCCTTGCCGGGCAGCACCAGGCCGAGCGTGGTGGATGCATCGAACTTCGGTACACCGGCTTCGGCCAATGTCGGCACGTCGGGCAGCAGCGCCGAGCGCTTGGCGGTCGTGACGGCCAGCGGCCGCAGCCGGCCGCCCTGGACCAGCGGCAGCACCGACGACAGCTGGTCGAAGTGGATGTCGACGTGGCCGCCCGCCAGGTCGGTGTTGGCTGGGGCACTGCCCTTGTAGGGCACGTGGATGAACCGGGTGCCGGTGGCGTCCTGGAACAGCTCGCCAACGATGTGGTTGCCGCTGCCGCTGCCGGCCGAGGCCATCGTCATCTCGCCCTTGCGGCTGCGTGCCAGCGCGAGCAGTTCCTGTACCGACTTGACTGGCGAGGAAGGGCCGACGACCAGCACCATCGGCACGCTGGCGATCAGGCCGACCGGTGTGAAGTCCTTGATCGAGTCGTAGGGCAGCTTCGGGTAGAGCGAAGGCGCGGCCAGGTGGTTCACCGGCGAGGCGATGCCGAGCGTGTAGCCGTCCGGCGTCGCCTTCGCGACGTAGTCCAGACCGAGCGTCCCGCTCGCGCCCGGCTTGTTCTCGACGATCACCGGCTGGCCCAGTTCCTTGGCCAGCTCCGGCGCGATGACGCGGGCGCTCAGGTCCACGTTGCCGCCGGGCGGGAAGGGCACGACGAGCTTGATCGGCCGGTTCGGGTAGGCGCCCTGGGCGTGCAGGGCGAGCGGCAGGGCCGCGAGCGTGAGCGCGAGGACGGCGCCTCGGCGGGTGGTGTTCAGCATGGACGGGTCACTCTGCCTTGAGGTTGAGGTCATGCGCAATGCGCGTGTTGCTGTCGATCTCGCGGGCGATCTGCGCCGCGAAGGCATCGCCGCAGACGTTGGCGGGCTCCAACCCTGCGCCGGCGAGACGCTCGCGCACGGCGGCCGAGCGTGAAAACTCGGTGGCTTCGCGGGTCAACACCTGGATCGCACCCGCCGGCGTGCCGGCGGGTGCCAGCAGCCCGTACCAGGTGTCGATCGAATGGCCCTTGACACCGGCTTCCTCGAAAGTGGGCACATCGGGCAGCAGGGCCGACCGCTGACGCGCTGCGACGGCCAGTGCCTTCAGCTTGCCCGATTTGATGTGCGGCAGCACGGAGCCGATGGTGGCGAACGACAGGTCCACCTGCCCGCCGAGCAGGTCGGTGACGGCAGGTGCGGCGCCCTTGTAGGGCACGTGCACCATGTGCACGCCCGCGAGCCTCTGGAACTGCTCGGTCGCGAGGTGCGGCGAACTGCCCTGGCCCGGCGTCGCATAGGTCAGCGAGTCGGGCTTGGCCTTCGCGCGGCCGATGAACTCGGCCACGTTCTTGACGGGCAACGATGGCCCGACGACGAGCACGGTCGCGCTGCTGGCCAAGGTGCACACGGGGATGAAGGACTTGGCCGCGTCGAACTTGATGCGGCCTGCATAGAGCGCCGGGATCATCGTGTGGTTGGTCGCGGCAGCCAGCAAGGTCAGCCCGTCGGGCTTGGACAGCGACACAGCCTCGGCCGCGAGCACGGCATTGGCGCCGGGCTTGTTCTCGACGATGACCGGTTGACCGAGCGGCTTGGCCGCGTGGTCGCCGAAGGCCCGGGCGACGATGTCGGAAGGCCCGCCGGCGGCAAAGCCCACGACGAGGTGAACCGGCTGGGCCGGATAGGGAACGGTCTGCGCGCTGGCGGCCGTCGCCAGCAGCGTCCATGTGTACAGCCAGATGCGGTGCATCGCTTGTTCTCCACGGTGGCTCAGGTCCGCGCGCGGTGGATCGGCAGACCGGGCTGGTCCAGCGCCGCGCGCAGCACCGTGCCGGTGACGGACTCGGTGCAGTAAAGGGTCTTGCGCTGCGGGCCGCCGAACGCGAGGTTGGTGAGCGACATGCCCGCGCAACTGCGCAGCACGACCTCGGGCTCGGCGCGGTGGTTCAGCACCCAGGCAAGGCCCAGGCCCGGGTTGGCGACGATCACGCGGCCCGTCTCGTCGACGGCCAGCCCGTCGGGGCCGCTGGGGCCGTACGAAGTGAAGAACGCGCTGACCTTGGAGACGCTGCCGTCTTCCAGCAGTGGCACGCGCCAGACCTGGTTGCCGCGGGTCACGGCCAGGTACAGCACGCGCTCGTCGGGCGACAGCGCCACGCCGTTCGGGCTGGGCACGTTGGCCAGCAGCAAGTCCAGCTGACCGTCCGGCCGCAGGCGGTACAAACGGCCGCTGGGATCATGCAGGCCGGTCTGGCCCTGGTCGGTGAAATACAGGTTGCCGCGGCTGTCGAACACCAGGTCGTTGACACCCTTGAAGCGCTCGCTGTTGCGGCGATCGAGGAAGGGGCGCACGGCGCCGCTGCCCACGTCCACCGCCATCAGGCCATTGCGGTAGTCGGTGACCAGCAGCTCGCGCTCGTTCAGGAACTTCGCGCCGTTCGGCTCGCCGTCCCATTCGGCCACCAGCTCCCACTCGCCCTGTGCATCGATGCGGAAGATGCGCCCGAACGGGATGTCGGTCACGTAGAGCTTGCCGGCGCCATCGAAGACCGGTCCTTCCAGGAAGGAGTCGGTCGGCTGCCCGCCGCGGTTCGCGTCGGCCCAGTTCGAGCGCGCGCCGGTGCGGCGAAAGCGCGCGGGCAGGCGCGTGAACACTTCGGTGTCACGCACCTGCGGGGCTTGCAGCAGCGCGATCATTCCTTCTTGATCCCGGCGGCCTTGACCGTGTCCGCCCAGCGCGTGCGTTCGGCCACCAGGAACTTGCGGAAATCTTCCGGCGACGAGGCCACGATGCGCGACCCCAAGGCATCGAAGCGCTCCTTGACCTCGGGCAGCGCCATGACGTCGCGGATCGCCGCATGCAGCGTGTTGACCGTCTCGGCCGGCGTGCCGGCGGGCACGAACATGCCATTCCACTCGTACACCTCGTAGCCCTTGACAGCACTCTCGCCGATGGTCGGCAGGTCGGGGTAGCCGGCATTGCGTGTGCTCGCGGTGGTCGCCAGCGCCTTCACCATGCCGCTCTTCACGTGCGCGGTCAGGGCCGGCACGTTGCCGAAGCCCATGTCGATCTCGCCGGACAGGATCGCCTGGATGAATGGGCCGCCGCTCTTGTACGGCACGTGCATCAGCTGGATGCCTGCCTTCTGCGCGAACAGTTCGGCGCCCATGAATTGCACCGTGCCCTGCCCGCCCGAGCCGAAGGTCAGCTTGCCGGGCGACTGCTTCGCGGCCTTGATGAGATCGGCCAGCGTGTTGTAGGGCGAACCCTTAGGCACGGCCACGAGCATCGGCGTCACGGCCACAAGCGTCAGCGGCTGCAGGTCCTTGTCGGGGTCGAAGGGCAGCTTCTGCAGTTGCGGGTTGATCGACAGCGGCGTCGCGTCGTAGAGCACCGTGTAGCCGTCGGCTGGCGCGCGCGCCACCTCGCCTTCGCCGATCACGCCGCTGGCGCCGGCCTTGTTGAGCACCACGACGGTGGTCTTCAGCCGCGGTCCCAGGTGCTGGGCCAGCACCCGCGCAAGCGCGTCCGCGGTGCCGCCCGGCGCATAGGGCACGACCAGGCTGATCGGTTTGTCGGGCCAGGCCGCGAAGGCCGGCGCGAGGCTGCAGGCGGTGGCCAGCGCCACCAGGACGCGGTGAATGGATCGGCGTTTCATCGGTGTTGTCTCCGTCATGGGTATGGGGTTCACACTGGGCGTCAGACCGTCGCGATCGGCGTGACCGGCGAGCCCACCGCACCCGGCAGGCGCAGCGGCGGTGCGGTCAGCAGGAAGCGCGAGCGGCCCTGCTCGCGCAGCCAGGCAGCCAGCTCGGTGAGGTACCAGAGCTCACCGAGGTGAATGCCGTTCTTGAACAGGCAGTGCTCGTGCAGCGGCAACCTCGGCTGGCGCAACGGCTGTGGGCGCTGCAGCTTGAGCACCACGAGTTCGACGGCGGGGTTGTCGGCAATCAGGCAGGCCAGGCGCACGTCGACGATCCAGTTCAGCAGCCGGTCGTCCCAGCCATCGAGGCCGCTGCCGGTGGCATGCAGGGTCTCGAGGTCGGGGCGGCGGTTCATCGCCAGCAGCGTGTCGGCGAAGCCGGTGTGCAAGCACAGCATGTCGCCGGTTTCCACCTCGACGCCGTCGGCTTCGAGGATGCGCATCAGCGTGTCGTAGCCGACGGCCTGGCGCTTGCGGCCGAGGTGATGGGCCAGGTCGACCAGCACGCCCCGCCCCTGCACGCCGTGCTCGGCCAGGCGTTCGATGCCGAGCGCGCCGGCCACGGGCTGCGGGTAGCGCGCGTGCGGTTCGCGGGCCTGCTCGTCCACAGAGGCTGGGCGGATCTCCTCGCCGGCACGGAAGCCGTTGTAGAAGACTGCCTCGGCGACGCCGTCGCCATCGGCGTCGAAGCGGCTGCCGACGTGGGCGAGGCTGTCCCACTGGGTCGAATACTGCAGGCTCATCAGCACCAGGTCGTCGTTGACGACGTCGGTGAGGTCCGGGTCCTCGCTCGCATACGACCAGCAGAAGCCCTGCTGGCCGGCACTCTTGCCGTCACGCGTGACGGCATAGCGTTGCGGCGCGATGCGGCGCGGGTTCATCGTCTGGCCGCCGGGCAGGTCCAGCGGCAGGCTGAGGCAGAAGCTGCGCCCGACTTTCACCTCGGCGACACCCTGCAGCACCTTCTCGGGCGTCACGAGGTTCATGCGGCCGCGCTGGTCGTCGGGGCCGAACTCGCCCCAGTGGCTGCCTGCAGGCGCGTGGACCCAGCGGCGGATCACCGGTGTCTCACCCGCGCAGGACGGCCAGCGCGTTCTGCGCGGCGCCCACGCCCATCTTCACGTAGGCATCGGCCGTCACCCCGCCGATGTGCGGGCTGAGCGTGATGCGCGGTTCACCGTGGAAGGGATGCGGCGCAGTCATCGGTTCGACGGCGAAACTGTCGAGCCCGGCGCTGGCGACCTGCCCGCTGCGGATGGCCTGCAGCAGCGCCGCCTCGTCGATCAGCCCACCGCGCGCGGTGTTGACGACGATCACGCCCTTCTTGCAAGCGGCCAGCGTCTGCGCATTGAGCAGCTTGGCGTTGTCGGCCGTCAGCGGGCAGTGCAGCGAGATCGCGTCCGACTCGCGCCAGATCGTCTCGAGTTCCGCACGAACCACGTAGGTCGGCAGGTCCTTCGCGTACGGATCGAAGCCGAGCACGCGCATGCCCATGGCGTCGGCCATGCGCGCAAAGCGCAGGCCGATGGCGCCCAGGCCGATGAGGCCCACCGTACGGCCTTCCAGTTCCACGCTCTTGTGCGTGGCCTTGTCCCAATGGCCCGCGTGCATGCGCTGGTCGAGCGCAACCACGGACTTGGCGCAGGCCAGCAGCAGCGCCATCGCGTGTTCGGCCACGGCCGCTGCATTCGCGCCCGCCGCGGCCACCACCTGGATCCCACGCGCAGCGGCAGTCGCCTTGTCGATGGTGTCGGTGCCGCTGCCGTGCTTGGAGACGACCTTCAGGCTGGGCGCAGCAGCCATCGCGGCCGCCCCGACCCTGCCGTAGCGCACGATGATCGCGACCGGATCGTGCTGCTGGCACAGCGCCACGATGTCGTCCTCGGTTGGCGCCTTGCCGGCGTAGACGACCTCGTAGGCGCCCAGCAGCGCGAGCGCCTCGGCGGCCAGGTCCGCGCCAGTGACGAGGAAGACGGGCTTCTCCGCGCTCACAGCGTTTCGCCCTCCTGGATGGCACCGGCCGCGCGCAGCGCGCTGTCCAGCCAGCCGGGCCGCAGTGACTTGCGGCTCCTGATGTCGGCAATGCGCTTGGTCTCCGCGGCGACCTTCTCCGCCGCCAGAGGCAGCATGGCCGCGGCCTTCTCGCGCTCGATGACCGTCACGCCATCGGCATCGCCGACGACGAGATCGCCGGGCCGGACCGTCACGCCGCCGATCGAGATCGGGTGGTTGAGCCGGCCCGCGATGTTCTTGGTCGGGCCGTTGGGGTTCAGACCCGCGGCGAACATGGGAAACCCCAGTTCGCGGATGGCTTCGCAATCCCGCACCGCGCCATCGATCACGACGCCCACGACACCCAGCGCCACGGCCTGTTGGCTCATGATCTCGCCCATCAGCGCGCTGCTGAGGTCGCCCTTGCCGTCGACCACGATCACGTCGCCCGGCTTGGCCACCGCCAGCGCGGCGTGGATCATCAGGTTGTCGCCCGGGCGCACCTCCACCGTCAGCGCGGGCCCCGCAAAGCGCATGGAGGGCGACAGCGGCGCGATGCGGCCGTGGAGCGCGCCCCGGCGCCCAGCCACGTCGGCCAGGATGGACGAGGGGAACTGGGCGGCCTGTTCGACCACGCCGGTGTCGACGCGGTCGAAATCGCGGATCAGGTCTGGAAAAGCAGCAGCTTGACTCATGCGAATCTCCTTGAAAAATTGGGAGGGGCCGCAGCCGGGGCGACCCAGGTGGGCCGGTCAGTCGACCTTGGCGCCGGATTCCTTGACGACCTTGCCCCAGCGAGGGATCTCTTCCTTGATCAGGGCCGCGAACTGCTCGGGCGTGCCGCCCGCGGGGTCGGCGCCCTCATCCCCCAGCCGCTTGGCGAGCTCGGGTTGCTTGAGCGCTTTGTTGAACTCGGCATTGAGCTTGGCGATCACGTCCTTGGGCGTGCCGGCGGGCGCCAGCAGGCCGAACCAGGTCACGGCGTCGAATCCCTGGTAGCCGGACTCGTTGATCGTCGGCACGTCGGGCAGGTCGTCCACACGCTTGGCCGAGGTGACCGCCAGCGCGCGCACCTTGCCCTGCTTGATGTGGCCCAGCAGCGTGGGCACCGAGGACATGTAGAGGTCCACGGTGCCGCTGATCACATCGGTCATGGCCTGCGAAGCGCCCTTGTAGGGCACATGCTGGGTCTTCACGCCTGCTGCCTTCTGGAACAGCTCGCTGGTCAGGTGCGCAACGGTGCCGTTGCCGGGCGATGCAAAGTTCACTTGCCCGGGCTTGGCCTTCGCGGCATTCACCGCATCGGCCAGCGTCTTGTAGGGCGTGGACATGCCCGTGACCAGCACCAGCGGTGCATTGGCCAGCAGCACGATGGGCGTCAGGTCCTTCTGCGGGTCGTAGGGCAGCTTGGCATAGAGCGTGGGGTTGATGGCCAGGTTGCTCGACTGGCCCAGCACCAGGGTGTAGCCATCCGCCGGCGACTTTGCCGCCGAATCCACACCCAGATTGCCGCCCGCGCCCGGCTTGTTGTCGATCACGAAAATCCAGCCTGTTGCCTTGGCGACGCGCTGACTGGTCTCGCGGGCGATGATGTCCGTGCCGCCACCGGGCGGGAACGGCACGACGATGCGGATGGGCTTGGTGGGCCAAGCTTGGGCGAGGGCTGCGCCGCTGAAGGCTGCCGCAGCGAGCGCCAGCACGAGGTGTCGGGTGGTATTCATCTGTCTCCGTTCTGGCCTTGGTGCCTCGGTCAAGTGCGGGCACTGGGTCTGGCGGCGAGTATTGGTTGGCGATGGCGTACAGTCCAATCGATAGTTTCTTCCGACCCATAGATAGCGCTTTTGCGATGGACCTGCGGGATCTGCGTTACTTCGAGACCATTGCCGAGCTGCAGCACCTCGGACGTGCCTCGGCCCGGCTGCATCGGACCCAGCCGGCGTTGACCAGCAGCATCAGGCGGCTGGAAGCCGGCTGCGGGACCGCGCTGTTCGAGAAGGCAGGCCGCGGCATCCGGCTCACCGAAGCCGGCAAGGTGCTGTTGAAATGGGCGCAGCGCATGCGCTTCGACGTGGAGGACGCGAAGCGCGAACTGCAGTCCCTGGGCGCTGGCCTCACCGGCCATGTGCGCATCGGCATCGTGCCCACCGCAGCCCAGTTCCTGCTGCCCGCGGTGGCGAGGCAGCTTCTGCAGGAAGCGCCCGAGGTGACCCTCAGAACCGTGGTCGGACTGATTGACACCTTGCGCCCGCAACTGCGGGCAGGGGAGCTGGACCTGATGGTCGGAACCGAAAGCGCCGACGAAGCCGGTTGGGTATCCAAGACGCTGGCCGAGGACATGATCGTCGTTGCGGCCCACACCCGACACCCGGTCTTCCGGTCCCGCCTGACGCTGGCAGACCTGACCGCCCACGCCTGGGCGCTGCAGCCCCCCGGCGCGCCGACACGCGACTGGCTCGATCACACCTTCGACCGCCAAAGCCTGCCCCGCCCGCGGGTGCAGGTCGAGACCACGATGCTGCTGATGCTGCCCACGCTCATCGTGCAGACCGGCCTGCTGAGCTTCATATCCCGCCACCACCTGGAAGGCCGGGGCCGCATTGCGGGGCTGAAGGAAGTGCCCGTCAAGGGCGCGGCCATGCGGCGCCGGCTGGTCGTCACCTACCGGGCCAACGGCTTCCTGTCGCCGGCGGCACGCAGGCTGATCGAGTTGTTCGAACAGTCCAACGAGTGAGGTGTGCCGGGCTGTCAAGTTGACCGGTCGGCGCGCTCGCCTGAGGGCGCCCTCGTATCCCATCGACGAACGACGGGAAGCCTGCGGAGTCTTTGGGCGCAGGCTCAGGCTGCTCGCCAGGCGTTCTGCCAAGCCTTGAATGCCGATGGCCGGATGGCGTAACGGGCGAAGTTGCCTTCGTGCAGGCTGGCCAGTTCGATTTCGACCACCTGGTTGAACATGGCCTGGTCCTCGGGCGCGACATGCGCGGCGGACCAGCCGGCAATGCGCGCTGCCGCTTCCGTCTTGCGCACGCCCGAGCGCACCAGCTCGCCCACCAGTTCGCGCAAGGCCAGGCGGTGCCGCATGCGAAACGGGTCTGGCTCGACCAGGGACTGGCGCACTGCGGCGTAGCGCGCGGCCGAGCGCTCGCAGGCCCAGATGAACACCTCTTTCAACAGCGCGGTGCTGTTCTGCTCGTACACGCTCAGCGTGGCCTCGGTGTAGAACTCGCGGGGGAGGTCGGTGAAGGCCAGGGGTGCGAGGTTGGCGTGGATCAACGGGATGTTGGCCGCGAGGCGCGAGACGCGTTTGTTCACGTCGTCGAACGGCTGCAGGTAGGGCAACTGCACCATCACGAAGAGCGCCTGTTCGTACGGGTCCGCAATCGCGGCGGCGGTGGCCAGGATCTGGTCGAAACATTCTTCGATCAGGAACGGCACTTCCAGTGGATGGAAGGTCGAGCCTTCGATGCCGACCGCGATGTAGCGCAGCCGGCCGGCGGCCAGCGGGTCGGCCAGCAGGTTGTTGGCCAGCATCGCGTGCAGGTTGAGCAGTGTGTAGCGGTTGAAGCCGATGTCCTCGGGCTGGCCGACCAGGAATTCGATCGCGTCCTTGTGGTTCAGGATCATTTGCGCTTCGAGCTGGCCGCGGCCAGGCGCCTCTTCGCCCAGCTCGATCAGCCGGCGTGTGTCCAGCAGCGAGTAGGTGTTGCCTTCGAGCCGGCTGGAGTTCCATGCCAGGTCGATCAGCAGGCGGTTCAGGATCTGCCGCGCATAGGTGCCTGCGGGCTGCGGCGCAATGCCGGGCTGACCGACCTGGCGCAGGTGCGCGCGTTCGCTGGCCGTCAGGTAGAAGCTTTGGCCCGGCCGGTAGCTTTCCAGGAACTCGCGCCGGTAGCCCACCGGCTGGCGTCGCTGCAGCGGCTGTCGCACCTGGTCGCGCACGGCCTGGGCGGCTGCGGACAAGGGCAGCTCGACGGTGGCTGGCGGCGCGGGCTCTGCGGCGAGATGTGCCGGTACCTGGACGGGCGACGTGGGCTGCGCGTAGGGCGCCGAGGCGGCTGGCGGGGGGATGAATGCCGGCAAGCGGTAACGGGCCCAGCGGCCTTCGCCTTGCCGCAGCAGCCGGCCCTGGTCCGCCAGCAGGCGCAACCGGTATTGCAGCGTGCGCAGCGGCGGCGGGGACGCCAGGGATTGCAGGATCTGCTGCGCCGAGCAGGCCTCAGCCTGGCCGACCAGGGCGGCCACGATGGCGGTGAGATCGTCTTCCGGTAGCGGCCGGGCCACAGCGGGGTTCTTTCATGCGCAACAATTCCCTCAGTATGCGCAAGAAACCGAGTATGCGCAATATTTGTTGCGCGTAGGGACTCAGAACATCTCCGCCGAGCTGCCCTGGTCGCGGTCGTAGTGGCCGGCTTCGGCGTGGCCGGTGTTGGTGTCGGCCTGGGTCTCGAAGCAGAAGAAGCGGTCGCGGCCCAGGGACTTGGCGGTATAGAGCGCAGCATCGGCGCGCGACAGCAGCGACTCGATGGTGGTCGAGCCATCGGGCACGCAGGTGCTGATGCCGCCCGAGACGGTGACGCAGCGCTTGCCTTCCGCCGGGTGCGGCAACGCCAGCTGGCGCATGGTTTTTTGCAGGCCCTTGGCGAACAGCATGGCGCCGGAGTGCGAGGTGCCGGGCAGCAGGATGACGAATTCCTCGCCACCAAAGCGGGCGGCCAGGTCTCGCGGGCGGCGGCAGGTTTCGCCCAGCAACTGGCCAATGCGGCGCAGGCACTGGTCGCCCTGCAGGTGGCCGGCGGTGTCGTTGTAGAGCTTGAAGTTGTCGACGTCGACCAGCATCAGCGTCAGCGGCTGCTTGTCGCGCCGCGCGGCGCGCAGTTCCTCGTCCAGCCGCACGTCCAGGCCGCGGCGGTTGGTCAGTCCCGTCAGCGGGTCGCGCACCGAGAGGGCCTGCAGGCTGGCGTTGCTGGCCTTCAACTGATCGGTCAGCTGCACCAGCTGGCGTTGCTGGCTGCACAGGCGCTGCATCGCGCGCAGCTTGGCATGCAGCACCACGGGAGAGACGGGCTTGAACAGGTAGTCGTCCCCGCCGGCCTCGATGCCGGTGGCCAGGTCGCCGTCGCCCACCAGGCCGGACAGGAAGATGATGGGCGTCCAGCCTTCGGGTTCGGTCTCGCGCATCTTGCGCGCCGCCCAGTGGCCGTTGTGCTCCGGCATTTCCACGTCCAGCAGCACGGCATCTGGCCGGCACTGCACGAACAGCCGCACGGCGGACTCGGCGTTGTCGGTTTCCAGCACCTGGTGGCCTCGGGCTTGCAGCTCGGCCGACAGCACCATGCGGTGCGACTGCTGGTCATCGACCAGCAGGATCTTCAGAGCAGCCTCCGTGTTTGCAGCCATCGCGTACCACCTTCGCGGGGGGAGTCCCGCATGGACCACTTTTATCGGACGATGGCGGCGGAAATTGAGGTCCCTGTGTGCAAACCCCTGCTGCTGGTTCAGGCGTAAGGCGTGCCCGCCATGGCAGCTTTCAGTGCCATGCTGCCCTTGTCCACCAGCGCGAGAAAGACGGCTTTTGCTGCCTCCGCATCTTGCTTCTGGTCAAAGGTCTGGTGGGCCTGGAGGAAGGCCACGCTCCAGGTGGCCAGCAACAGGCCGGCTGCCAGATGGGCGTCGGGATCGGAGGCTTCGCGCCCCGCGCATTCGGCCAGCGCCAGCGTGACGAGCTGCGCCAGTTCGTCGCGTATCGCCCTGGCCCTGGCCTTGAGGGTTTCGCTGCCCGCAATCGTCTGCACGAAGCCCTGGCTCAAGGCCGAGAACTCGACGTATGGACGCTGCTCGGCCACCAGCCGGTGCGCGAGCAGGCGCAGCGTTTCGATGGGCGTGACGCGGGCATCGCGCTGGCGCAAGGCGTTGCGCAAGACTTCGCGGCCTTCCTCGTCGCGGTCAAAAAACATGTCCTCCTTGCGGGGGAAATGATTGAACACCGTCATGCGGCCAACGTCTGCGGCAGCCGCGATCTCGTCCACCGTCACCTGATCGAAACCGCGTTCGAGGAAGAGGCGCGTGGCGGCGTCCGAAATGCTTTGCCTTGTGACGAGGCGCTTGCGGGACCGGCGGTCGGGTGAGGTTGACATCGAAATATTGTACCGAGTACATTAAGTGTACTTAGTACATGTTTGGGTGAAGTCCATGAGTGAGCAGGTGGATGTGGTGGTCGTGGGCGCGGGACCGGTCGGGCTGCTGACCGCCATCGAGCTGACGCTGGGTGGCGTTCGCGTCCTGGTGCTGGAGCGCCTTGCCGCACCCAGCCGTGTTGCCAAGGCCTTGGGCATTGGGCCGCTGGCCGTTGAGGCCTTGCAGCGCCGCGGCATGGCCGGGGCCATCGCCGCCGCAGAGGCACGCACTCTGGCCTTGATGAACCGGCCCGCCGCGAGTGCGCCAGGCCCGCGCTACACCGGTCATTTCGCCGGGCTCTCGCTGATCCGTGCGGACGCGCAGAAAGCGCCTGATCGGCGCGGCCGCCCGGTGGATCAACCGGCCGTGGAAACCATGCTGGGCGAGCTCGTGCTGTCCCTGGGGATCGAGCTGCGCCGCGAGTGCGACGTCACCGGCTTTGTGCAGCAGGCGGGTGGGGTTGACGTGGCCTGGTCATCCCCGGCGGGCGACGGCCAGGTCCGCTGCGCCTGGCTGGTGGGTTGCGATGGCGGCCGCAGCCGCGTGCGCAAGATGGCCGGCTTTGCCTTTCCTGGCACGCCGCCCACGCTGACGATGTACCAGGCCGTGCTCGATGTCGACCTGCCCGAACGTCTGTCGCCCAGCGGCTGGCGCCGCACCGAGGCGGGCGTGTTCTCCTACGGCTTCCTGCCGCGCCGTCTGGTCATGCTGGACTTCAGCGGCCCGCCGGCGGACCGGGACGCGCCTGTCGCCGCGGCAGAGATCGAAGCCGTGCTGTGCCGCATCAGCGGCGCGGATGTCCGCGTGGCGGCACTGGAAAGCGCCAGCAAGTGGACCGACAACACGCGGCTGGCCGACAGCTATCGCCGAGGCCGGGTGCTGCTGGCCGGGGACGCGGCGCATGTGCACACGCCGTTTGGCGGCCAGGGCATGAGCCTGGGGCTGGTGGACGCGGCCAACCTGGGCTGGAAGCTCGCGGCCGTGGTGCGCGGCGAAATGCCCGACAGCCTGCTCGACACCTACACCGCGGAGCGGCGTCCCGTCGCCGAAGCGGTGCTGGCGAACACGCTGGCCCAGGCGGCCATCATGCGGCCCGATCCCCAGGCCGGCGCGATGCGGGAACTCGTGGCCAAGCTGCTGCAGTTCGACGACGTCAACCGGCTCATCGGCGAGATGACCAGCGGCCTGTCCACGCGCTACGAGCTGGGGTCCACGCGGGACGAAGTCGGCAGGCTGACGGCGGACAGGGAGATCCGCCACGGCAACGACAAGCGCTCGCTGTACGCGTGCATGCAAGACGGCAGGGCAGTCCTGCTGGATGCCTCGACCGACGGCAAGGCCTCCCAGCTGGTGACAGCGAGCACGCAAGGCATCCGCTGCGTCAGCGTCGACGCGGGCCCGTCGATGTTGATCCGGCCAGACGCCTGCGTCGCCTGGGTGGGCGAAGGCAGCGGCACGGCAGGCTTGGTTGAAGCGCTCCGGCGCTGGTTCGTGCCTGCGCTGGCGGAGGTGTCTGTCTGAGCGCCTCCAGACCTGCCGCTTCGCATCAGGCCCCCCGAGGGGGTCAAGAAAACTTGGGGCGGCCCGGCGTTTTCTTGAGAGCGATTCAATGCGGTGCCGGCTCGGCAATCGCCGGTGGCTCGGGCTTGACGCGCAAGGCCCACATCACACCGCCGATCAGCAAGGCCACGCCGGCCAGCGTGGCGGGCGCCGGCCATACGCCGCGCAACAGGTAGGCGTAGCTCAGGGCAGACAGCGTCTCGAACACGATCAGTTGCCCGGCCAGGTGTGGCGGCAGGCGCTGGCTGGCCTCGTTCCAGCACAGCGTGCCCAGCCACGAAGCGAACAGGCCAATGGCGAACATCAGGCCCAGGTAAGGCAGCGGGCGCGGGCCCAGCGGCATGGCCCAGGGCGCATCGGTGGCGGAGAAGAAAAGCCAGGTCCCGGCGTAGCCGATCACGGCCAGCGGCAGCGTCGTCAGGCCTTGTGCGGTGGCCCAGGTGCGCGGGCTTCGGTCCGCATGGGCCCTGAGCCAGTCCGCGTTGCGCAGTGGGTACCAGGTCCAGCAGATGACGCCGCCAATCGCCAGCAGCGCGCCCAGCGCGTAGCGCGCCAGGTCTGCCTGTGGGTCGGCCTGCAGCTGGGCCAGCTCGGTGCGGTTGACCAGCGCAATGCCCAGCGCAATCAAGCCCAGCGACGGTGCCAGCCGCGCCCACGGCAGGCGTTCGGACGCAACGCCCTGGCTGCCGGCGCGCAGGTTGGCGCAGATCGCGATCACGACCGGCAGCGTGCCGATGATCATGGTCGGCAGCGGCCCGCCGGCGCGCTGGATCGCGGCCGACAGGCAGAGGTAGTAGATGACGTTGCCGACCAGCGAGAGCTTCAGCGCTTCCAGCCAGTCGGCACGGCTGAGCTGGCGCAGCGCCGCGCGGTCGAACCAGGCCAGCGGCAGCGCGATCAGGCCAAACGCCAGGTAGCGGCCAAAGGACAACATCACGGCCGGGTAGTCGGCCAGCAACAGCGGCCCGACAAACACCAGGCCCCACATCAGGCCGGCGGCCAGCGCAAACAGGGTTCCGATCAACATAGGGGCGCGAGCGTACCTGTTCTGCCAGCTCAAGCCGCAGCGACCCCCGTCGCCAATGGAATGAGTTGCCAGGCCATCAGCAGCATCACCAGGCCGATCAAGGCGTCGAACACCTGCCAGGCCCTGGGTTTCGCAAACAGCGGCGCCAGCTTGCGCGCGCCAAAGCCCAAGACAGTGAACCAGATCAGGCTGGCACTGCTGGCGCCGACGACAAAGGCAGCGCGCGCCGCGTCGCTGGTCTGCTGCGCGCCGACCGAACCCATCAGCAGCACCGTGTCCAGGTAGACGTGCGGGTTCAGCAGCGTGAAGCCTGCCAGTTGCAGCAGTGCGGCGCGCAGGCTCAGCGATTCGTCCTGGGCCGCTTGCAGGGCTGAAGGCTTGCGGGCCTGCCACAGCGCGCGCAGCCCATACGCGAGCAGGAACAGCACGCCGGCCGCGGCCATGGCCTGTGCCAATTGCGGTCGCGCGCCCAGCAGGCCGGCCAGGCCGGCGACGCCCAGCGCGATCAGCACGGCGTCCGCCAGCGAGCAGGCCAGCACCAGCGGCGCCACGTGTTCGCGGCGCAGGCCCTGGCGCAGCAGGAAGGCGTTCTGCGCGCCAATCGCGACGATCAGCGAGCCGCACAGCAGCAGGCCTTGCAGCGCAGGGCCGGCGAGGGCGTTGAGTTGGAAAGAGGGCGCGAAGGACATGGGACGCGCAGCATGCCCAAGGCCGCGGCGGGGCGCCAGTTAGACTTGCTTCAGCCCGTGAAGCGCTGCTTCGTTCAAATTTTTTCCACTGGCTTCAATGCTCGACTACGCCCTGTTGGACGCACTGGCCGCCGTGGTGCGCGAAGGCAGCTTCGAGCGCGCCGCGCGGGTGCTGAACGTCACGCCCTCGGCCGTCTCGCAACGCGTGCGCCTGCTCGAGCAGCGCCTGGGCCAGGTGCTGGTGGTGCGCGAGCAGCCCACGCGCGCCACTGAGGCCGGCCATGCGCTGTGCCGGCATGCCGAGCAGGTCGCGCTGCTGGAGCGTGGCCTGGCCGAGGCCATGCCTGCGCTGCTGCCCGGCGATGCTGCGCCAACGGCGCGGGTCACGCTGCCGGTGGCCGTCAACGCCGACAGCCTGGCGACCTGGTTTGTCGACGCCGCAGCCGCGCTGGCTTCGTCTCAGCCGGTGCTGTTCGACATCAGCCTTGAAGACCAGGACCACACCGCGGAGCGCTTGCGTTCGGGCGAGGTGGTGGCAGCCGTCACTGCACTGGCAGCGCCGGTGCCAGGCTGCCGCAGCGTGCCGCTGGGCAGCTTGCGCTACCGGGCGACGGCCAGCCCGGCCTACGTGGCGCGGTGCTTCGCAGAAGGCGTGAACCCGCAGTCGCTGGCCGCCGCGCCTTGCCTGATCTTCAGCCGCCGCGACCGGCTGCAGGACAGCTGGATGCAGCTCGCTTTTGGTGCCTCGCCGCCGGTGCCCACGCACTGGTTGCCGTCCACGCAGGCCTTTGTCGATGCGAGCGTTGCGGGATTGGGCTGGGGCATGAACCCCGAGCCGCTGGTCGCCGGTTTGCTGGCTCGCGGCGAGCTGGTGGAACTGCTGCCTGGGCGCAGTCTGGACGTGCCCTTGTACTGGCAATGCCGGCAGGGTTTGCCGTTGGCAGATGCCTTGCGGGATGGTGTTTGCCGCGCAGCGTCCAAGGTGCTGCTGGCCTCTGGCGAGGCGTCTCGATAGAGGTGCCTTTGATGACACGGCGGCCTTTGCAAGGGCCGCTGAAGGTGTTTGCGAAATGCTGCGGAAACAGTGCGCTCGCTCGCCTCGCGTACAGTTCCGCCCGTGAACTCTCCTGCATTGATCGAACTGAAAGCGGTTGATCGCCGCTACGAAACCGGGCTGTTGGCGCTGCAAGGCGTGGACCTGCGCATCGCGCCCGGTGAATTTGTCAGCCTGCTGGGCCCTTCGGGTTGCGGCAAGAGCTCGGTGCTGCGCCTGCTGGCCGGGCTGGACCTGCCGAGCAGCGGCGAGGTGCTGCGCCAGGGCGCTGCGGCCACCCGCGGCCCCGTGCGCGACGCCGGCTTCGTGTTCCAGGAACCGACGCTGATGCCCTGGGCCAATGTGGTCACCAACGTCGAACTGCCGCTGCGCCTGCAAGGCATGGCCGCCGAGCCGCGTGCCGCGGCCGCGCTGGCCGCGCTGCAGCGCGTGGGCCTGGGCGAGTTCGCCGAGGCCATGCCGCGTGAACTGTCCGGTGGCATGAAGATGCGCGCGGCGATTGCCCGCGCGCTGGTCACGCAGCCGGCGCTGCTGCTGCTGGACGAGCCGTTTGCAGCACTCGACGAGATCACGCGTTTTGCGCTGAACGAGAGCCTGCTGTCGCTGTGGCTGCCGCAAGGCGAGAAGACCAAGGTGCCCGCCTTCACCGGCGTGTTCGTCACGCACAGCGTGTTCGAGGCGGTCTTCCTGAGCCAGCGCGTGCTGGTGATGAGCGCCCGGCCGGGTCGCATCATCGAGGATCTGCGCATCGAAGGCCCGCGCGTGCGCGACGCCTCGTTCCGCCAGAGCCCCGTGTTCGTCGACGCCTGCGCCCGCCTGAGCGACGCATTGGCCCGCGCGGCCGAAGAGCCTGCACTCGGCTGAGCGGCCGATGTCCGGCGCCGCCTCCGCTTCCGCCACCCGGCGCGAGCAGACGCTGCGCTGGCTGCTGCCGCTGCTGGCGGTGCTGCTGTTCCTGGGCGGCTGGGAAGCGGCTGTGGCCTGGTGGGAGATCCCGCCTTACCTGCTGCCCGCGCCTTCGCGCGTGCTGGTCACGCTGTGGGACAACCTGGGCTCGCTGATGGTGAGCTGGTGGGTCACGCTGCGCATCACCTTGATGGCGCTGGCGCTGGCCTGTGTGGGCGGCGTGGGCGTGGCGGCGGTGTTCGCGCTGTCGCGCTGGGTGGAATGGAGCCTCACGCCGTTTGCCGTGGTGCTGCAGGTCACGCCGGTGATCGCGGTCGCGCCGCTGATCATGATCCTCACCGACAGCGCCACCGCCACGGTGCTGATCTGCGCCTTCATCGTCGCCTTTTTCCCGCTGCTGGCCAATACCTTGACCGGTTTGCGCAGCGCGGACGCCGGCCTGCGCGAGCTGTTCCGGCTCTACCACGCGAGCCGCTGGCAGACGCTGCGTTTCCTGCTGGTGCCCTCGGCGCTGCCGTATTTCCTGTCCGGCCTGAAGATCGCCGGCGGCCTGAGCCTGATCGGCGCCGTGGTGGCCGAGTTCACCGCCGGTGCCGCGGGCCGCAACACCGGCCTGGCTTCGCGCATCCTCGAAGCGGCCTTCCGCACCGAGATCCCGAAGATGTTCGCCGCACTGCTGCTGGTCTCGGCCACGGGCGTGCTGATCCACGCGTTCTTCGAGTGGCTGTCACGGCGCCTGCTGCGCGGCTGGCATGACAGCGAGCGCGGGCGCTGAGGCCTTCAGTTCGCAGGCCTTGGCTTGCCGGCCGTGCCCACCATGCCGACGATGCCCGGCATGCGCTCGCGCATCAGCTCGATGAAGCGGCGCAGCTTGGCAGGGTAGAAGCGCGCCGGTGGGTATACGAGGTAGACCGGCAGCGGCGAGGCCTGCCAGTCCGGCGCGAGGTGCACCAGCCGGCCCTGGGCGATGTCGTCGGCGACGATCCAGTGCGAGGCGATGCAGGCGCCCAGGCCGGCCTGTGCGGCCTGGCGCAGCGCGTAGAGGCTGTCGGTGGCCATGCGCGGCTGGATGGCGAAGCGCTGCTCGCGGCCATCTTCCCGGTGCTGCAGCGTGACCTCGTTGCGGTAGTAGGTCTTCAGCGCCAGCCAGGGCAGCTCGGCCAAGGGCGCGTTCGCGGCCCCGGGCCCTGCCGGCAACAGCGAGGGCGAGGCGACGACGATGCGCGGCACTTCGGCCAGGCGCACGGCAATCAGCGCCGGGTCGTTCACCGTGCCTACCATCACCGCGCAGTCGATGCCTTCGGCAATGAAATCCGGCCGGCGGTCGTGCAGCAGCCAGTCCACCGAAACCTGCGCGTGGTGCTGCAGGTATTCGGTGAGCGGCGCCACCAGTTGGTCCTGCCCGAACGCATGCGGTACGACCACGCGCAGCAGGCCGCGCGGTACGTCGGTGGCGCCGCGCAGGTCGTCTTCCAGCGCGCGCCAGCTCTCCAGCAGTTCCTTGGCATGCGCGAAGCAGCGCTCGCCGTCGCCAGTCAGCTTCATGCCGTGGGTGGAGCGCTGCAGCAGCTTCAGGCCCAGCGAGCGTTCCAGCGCCTGCAGCCGGCGGCTCACCGTGGGCTGGGTGGTGCCCAGCTGGGCGGCTGCGGCGGAGAGGCTGCCGGCTTCGACAATGCGCACGAAGGTCTGCATCAGCTCGATGCGGTCGGCGCCGGGCACGGACAGGTTGGTCATGCGCCAAGCGTATAGCGGATCTGCACTGGCCGCGACTACCGTTCTGGCTCGCCCGAGAAGACACTGGCGTCAATTCGCTTTTAAGGGTTTTCACCATGACCTCCATTCCTTCCGTGCATGCCCAGCCCGCGCCGGCCCAAGCCGGCGTGCCAGCGGGCCTGGTGTTGTTGCTGGCGACAGGCACCGGCCTCAGCGTGGCCTCGCTGTACTACAGCCAGCCGATGCTGGGCGTGCTGGGCGCCGACCTGCAAGCCGGCACGCGCGCCGTCGGCCTGGTGCCAACCGTGACGCAGCTGGGCTATGCGTTGGGCATCCTGCTGCTGGCGCCGCTGGGCGACCGCTTCGACCGCCGCAGCGTGATCCTGGTGAAGGCGGTGCTGCTGACGCTGGCGCTGCTGCTCTGTGGCGTGGCACCAGGCATTGCCGGCCTGGTGGCGGGCAGCCTGGCCGTCGGCCTGACGGCGACGATGGCGCAGGACCTGGTGCCGGCCGCGGCCACGCTGGCGCCCGAGGCGCAGCGCGGCAAGGTGGTCGGCACGGTGATGACCGGGCTGCTGCTGGGCATCCTGCTGTCGCGCGTGGTCAGCGGCTTCGTGGCCGAGCACTTCGGCTGGCGCGCGATGTACCTGGGCGCGGCGCTGGCCATCGCAGCGGTGGGCGTGGCCGTCTGGCGCGGGCTGCCGCGCTTCACGCCCACCACGCAACTGGGCTACGGCGCGCTGCTGGGCTCGATGGCTGCGCTGTGGCGCCGCCATCCGGGCCTGCGCCGCGCGGCCATGGCGCAAGGCCTGCTGTCAATGGGCTTCAGCGCCTTCTGGTCCACGCTGGCAGTGATGCTGCACAGCAGCTTCCACCTCGGCAGCGCTGCGGCCGGTGCCTTTGGCCTGGCCGGTGCCGCCGGTGCGCTGGCCGCGCCGCTGGCCGGCCGGCTGTCGGACCGGCGCGGGCCGGAGCTGGTGATCCGCCTGGGTGCCGGGCTGGCCGCGCTTTCCTTCGCCGCGATGCTGCTGGCGCCGACGCTGCCGGCCGGCGCGCAGCTGGGGCTGATCGTGGCCAGCGCCATCGGTTTCGACTTCGGCATCCAGGCCGCGCTGGTGGCGCACCAGACCATCGTCTACGGCCTGGAGCCGCCGGCCCGCAGCCGTCTGAATGCGCTGCTGTTCACGGGCGTGTTCATCGGCATGGCCAGCGGTGCTGCGCTGGGCAGCCTGGCGCTGTCGACCTGGGGCTGGAGCGGCGTGGCGCTGCTGGCCGCGCTGGCCAGCAGCGGCGCACTGGTGCTGCGGCTGGCACAGCGGCGTGCATCCTCACGCTGATGCTGCAGCGGAACCTCGCCGCCGCTACCATGCCGCATCGTTGGAGGAGCATCACGATGACGAGCACGAACTGGACAGCGGCGGCCCTGGCCGCGGTGGCGATGGCCGGCGCCAGCGGCCTGGCACAGGCGGACGACAAGGTCGTCTTCGCGACCAACTGGAAGGCCCAGGCCGCGCACGGCGGCTTCTACCAGGCCGTTGCCGACGGCACCTACAAGAAGTACGGCCTGGAGGTCGAGATCCGGCCCGGTGGCCCGCAGGTCAACAACCGGCCGCTGCTGCCCGCCGGCAAGATCGACTTCCTGATGACCGGCAACCTGCTGCACAGCTTCGACAACGTGAAGAACGGCGTGCCGGTCGTCACCGTCGCCAGTCTTTTCCAGAAGGACCCGCAGGCGCTGATGGCCCACCCCGGCCAGGGCTACGTCAAGTTCGAGGACCTGAAAAAGGCCCCGGTCGCCTGGATCGCCAAGGACGCGCAGTTCTCCTGGTGGGCCTGGCTGAAGGCCGACTACGGCTTCAGCGACGAACAGCTGCGTCCCTACAACTACAACCTCGGCCCCTTCCTGGCCGACAAGAAGAGCGTGCAGCAGGGCTACGCGGTCGAAGAGCCGATCAGCATTCAGAAGCAGGGCGGCTTCAAGCCGCTGACCTTCCTGCTGGCCGACCACGGCTACAGCACCTACAGCACCACCATTGAGACCCGGACTGAGACGGTGCAGAAGAACCCGGCGCTGGTGCAGCGTTTTGTCGAAGCCTCCATCATTGGCTGGGTCAACTACCTCTACGGCGACCACAGCAAGGGCGACGCGCTGATCAAGCGCGACAACCCCGAGATGGACCAGTCCACCATCGACCAGTCCCTGGCGCTGATGAAGGAGCTGGGCGTGGTCGACAGCGGCGACAGCCTGACGCTGGGCATCGGCGCGATGAAGCCCGAGCGCGTGAAGGACTTCTTCGACAAGATGGTGCGCGCCGGCCTGTACAAGGCCGGCGAGGTGGACCTCTCCAAGGTCGCCGCCTACCAGTTCGTCAACAAGGGCGTGGGCGTGGCCTTGAAGAAGCAGCTGGGCGGGCAACCCTGAAGTCCGGTTGGGGTCGTCAGTTCGCGGCCAGCCCGGTCGCGATGGCTGACAGACCGGTGAAGCTGGTGCCGGCGCTCAACACGCCGCCCTTGCCGATCACGAAGTTGGCGATGCCGGGCACGCCGCCGTTGCGCACGTAGAGATGCTGGCCATCGGCGGCGACGGTGAGGTCGGCCGGGGCGGTGCCGCTGCCGGTGTTGCCGGCCACGGCGGCGCTCAGCGTGATCCGCCCCTTCTGGTCGATGCGGTAGCTGGAGACCGAGCTGCTGCCGGTGTTGGCCACGTAAGCCCACTTGCCGCTGGGCGTGATGGCGACCCAGCAGGCGGCGCTTTGCGTGTCGGGCACGGCGGCGCTCATCACGCGCGGCACGGCCGGCGAGCCGTCCTTGAAGCGGTAGGATGAGACCGTGCTGGCGCCGGCTGCGCCGCCCACCGCTTCGCTGACCACCATCACGTTGGACGGGCTCACCGCGAAGCCGAACGGCGTCTGGCCCGGCGAGTTGGTGACGATGGGGCCTTTGAGCGAGCTGTCGCCATGCACGTGATAGCTGCTGAGCTTGTTGGTGCCCTTCTCGGTCACGACGAGCGCCTTGCCGTCTGCCGTGAAGCTGACCTGCGCCGGTGCGGCGCCGCTGGCCACCGACAGCGGCGCGACCGCGCCAGCCACCGGCGTGAGCTGGCCGTCTGCCAGCATGAAGCCGGCCACATTGCCGGCGCCGCCGCTGTTGAGCACATAGACCTGGCCTTCGTGCTCGGTGACGCTGATGGGCGTGAGGCCGGCGGAGTCGACGGTTGCGCTCAGCGTCAGCATGTCGTCGCCCAGCGTAAAGACCGAGACGGTGTTGTTGCCGGCGTTGACCACCAGCGCGTACTGGCCGTCGCCGCTCAGCGTGACAGCGCCTTGCGAACCCAGGCCCTTGCCCAGGCCCAGGCCGCCGGTGCTGGTGTGGGCGACCACGCCCAGCTCGCCGGTAGCGGAAGGCGCCAGCACCATCAGCTCGTTGCCTTCGGCGGCATTGCTGCTGGTGAAGACCTTGTGGCTGTGCAGGCCAGGGACCGATACGGTGTCGGCCATGGCGCCGGTGGACGCGAAGGCAGAGATGGCCAGGCCGATGGCGCTCAAGGTGCGACGGGAAACAGTCATGTTGATCTCCAGGAGGAAGCGAGGAATGCGGTTGAACAAAGAGGTTCTTGTTGTTCGCAAGGCCTTGTTCGCCTTGCGTTGAATCGCAGTCTCCCGCGAGGGTGCTCGCCGTTTGTTCACGCAAAGATCAACAAATCGTGAACCTTGTGCCCCTTGCCCCTCGGGTACGCCGGACGGTCCCCCGAGGGGACACGGGCCGGCTTGGGAGCGGCCCGGCGCTCGGCCCGCCGTGTGCGCGGCGGGTCAGGTCCGAACGGGTGCCAGCTGAAAGGCGAAGTCGGCGCCTTGTGACGAAGGCATCAGCCGGATCTGCGAACCGTGCAACAGCAGGATGCGGCTGACGATGACCAGGCCCAGGCCGCCGGCACGGCCGCGCAGCCCGGTCTGGAAACTGGGCCGCACGAACAGATGCGGCTTCAGGTGCTCCAGCACGCCGGGGCCGTCGTCCCGCACCCGAACCTCCACCGCCTGGCCCAGCGCGCGCAGTCGCAGCTCGATCAGCCCGCCCGGCGGCGTGTGGCGGATCGCGTTGTCGATCAGGTTGGTCAGCACCCGTTCGATCAGTCCCAGGTCCGCGTCCACCTGCGGCAGCGCCGGTGCAATGTCGGCCTGCAGCCGCTGGCCACGTGCCTCGGCCGCCAGCGCGAACTTTTGGCAGACGTCCTGCACCAGGTCCGGCAGCGCGAAGACCTCGCGGCTCAGCGTCACCGCGCCGTACTCCAGCCGCGCCAGTTCGAACAGCTCCTGTGCCAGCCGGCCCACCTGGCGGCTCTGCCCAATGGCCACGTCCAGGTAGCGGGCCCGCTCCGCTTCGCTGAGCAGCGTGGCCTTGAGCTTCAGCGTTTCCAGGTAGCCGTGCAGCGAGGTCAGCGGCGTGCGCAGGTCGTGCGAGATGTTGGCCACCAGTTCGCGCCGCTGCTGGTCCTGGTGGCTGAGGTCCTGCCATTGCGCGGCCAGGCGTTGCGCCATGTGGCCGAAGGCCTGGCGCAGCTGGCCGATCTCGTCTTTTGACGGCGGCTCAGTGGCGAGCGCCTGCTGCGCGGCTTCGAGGCCGGCCAGGCCGTCGTGGTCGAAGTGCTGCACGATGCGCGTCAGCCGCTGCAGCGGCCGGGTGATGGCGCGCAGCGCGAGCAGGCCGGCCAGCAAGGCCAGGCCGGTGATCAGCGCCATCGCGCCGATGTGGGCCGGTGCATCGGCCCAGGGGTGGAGCAAGGCCTGGTGCTCCTCGCCGATCAGCACCACGTAGACATAGCCCGCGAGCCGGCCGTTGGTCCACAGCGGCGCGGCGCTGAAGACCTTCTGCCCGGCCTCGCTGCGCGGGTCGTCGCCCCACACCGGCAGCGTGGCGCCGGCCAGCAGGTGCTGCAGCGGCGCGAGGTTCACCTGGTGCCGCTTCAGGTGCCCTGGCGGCGCTGCATCGGCAATGATCTTCCCGTCCGGCCCCAGCAGGTACAGCTCCACGCTGGGGTTCACGTCCATCAGCTTGGTGAACAGGCGCTGCACGTTGCCCGCATCGGGTCCGTCCGGCAGCATCAACAGTTCATGGCCGGCGATGTGCCCCGCCAGTCCCAGCGACAGGCGCTGCACCACCTCCTGCTCGCGCTGCTCGCCGGCGTGGATCTGCAGCGCCGTCGCTGCGAGGCCGCAGGCCAGCAGCAGGCCGCCGAACAGCAGCGCCAATCGGGTGGACAGCGACCAGCCGCGCTTCACGCCGGCACCTCCGCCGCGAAGCGGTAGCCGCGGCCCCACACCGTGAGCACCAGTTGCGGCAGCGCGGGGTTCTGTTCCACCTTCAGCCGCAGCCGGTTGATGTGGGTGTTGACCGTGTGTTCGTAGCCGTCGTGCTGGTAGCCCCAGACCTTGTTCAGCAGGTCCATGCGCGAGAACACCTGGCCGGGGTGGCGGGCGAAGAAATACAGCAGGTCGAACTCACGCGGCGTCAGTTCCACCAGCTTGCCGTCGCGGCGCAGCTCGCGCGCCAGCGGGTCGATCTCCAGGCCGTGCAGCGACAGCGCGCCGGACTCGATGCGCGCGTCTCGCGCCAGCGCCTCGGTGCGGCGCAGCAAGGCTTTCACGCGGGCGGCCAGCTCCAGCATCGAGAAGGGTTTGGGGAGGTAGTCGTCGGCACCCAGTTCCAGCCCGAGGATGCGGTGCACCTCGCTGGCCCGGGCGCTGATCATGATGATGGGCGTGTAGCGCGCCATGGTCCGCGCGCGGCGGCAGATTTCAAGCCCGTCCACGCCTGGCAGCATCAGGTCCAGCACCAGTGCGTCCCAATGGCTGCGCGCCAGCAGCTCGGCGCCGAGGTCGCCGCTGGCCGCATGCATCACGTCCAGGCCTTCTTCACGCAGGTGCATCTGCACCAGCTCGGCAATCGGCGCGTCATTTTCGACCAGCAGGACTTTTTTCGGCACAGGGTTCGGCATCGCTTGGCACGGGCAGGCGCACGCCCGCCCCAGGCCATTGTTCGGCCGGTGCGCACGCGCAGGTTTCACGTTTTGTTGAAGCTTTTCAGGCTTCGGTGAACCTTGGTCGCGTGAGCCGGCGAAACCTGACAGGCCTTGGCCGCGATGGACGAAAAAAAGCCCGGCGCGCGAGCGGCCGGGCTGGTGTGGAACGAGTGAGGCTTACTTGAACCGGTAGGTCGCGCTGGCGTAGAAGAAGCGGCCGCGCGGGTCGGTGTAGCTGGGGTCGTAGCCGGAGAGGAAGTACCAGGCCTGCTGCGAGAACGGTGGCGCCGTGTCGAACAGGTTCTGCACGCCACCGCGCAACGTGAAGTCCTTGGTGATGTCCCAGGCGCCAGACATGTTCCACAGGGAGTAGGCCGATACGCGCCGGTCGTCCTTGCCAATGATGTGCTGGTCCTTGTAGCCTGAGAGGTAGTTGTTGGAAAGCGTCGCGGAGTACGGACCCTGTTCCCAGTCCAGCGCCACCGTGTGCCGCCAGCGCTGCACCACGCCGTCGTTGACGAACTCGCCGAGGTTGCTCACGAAGGGGTCGCCGTTGCCGGTCTGCTGCTTGGACGAAACGGTCCAGGTGCCATTCAGCCGCACGCCGAAGGTGCCGACACCGCTTTGCAGCTTGCTGAGCGACAGGCCGATGTCCAGGCCAGAGATGCGCTGCTGGCCGCGGTTCTGCTTGACCAGGTCGATGTAGCAGATCGAGTTGTCGTCCGGGTCCAGGTCGTCGCCGCACACGCGCATGAAGTCGCTGTCGGGGTCGCCGGCCGGGTCGTTGTAGCGGTGCACCAGGCTGCCGTACTTGTCCAGGTGAGCCAGGATCACGTCCACACCGATGGTGCTGATGGTGTCCTTCTTCTGGACGTTCCAGTAATCCAGGCTGACACTCATGCCGCGCTGGGGCTCGAACACCGTGCCCAGCGTGAACTGGCGCGAGCGCTCGGGCTTCAGCTTGGCATTGCTGTAGTTCAGCGTGGTCCAGAGGTCGGAACAGTCGGTGACGGTGTTCTCCGGATCATTGGCCAGGCAGACCGGGTCGGTGACCGTGGCGGCGGAGCCTTCGGTCACCGGGCGGTACAGGTCCGAAAGGCTGGGCGCGCGGAAGCCCGAACCAGCGGAAGCGCGGAACATCAGTTCCGGCGTGACGGTGTACTTCAGGCCGATCTTCGGGCTGGTCGCGCTGCCGGTGACTTCGTAGTGCTCGTAGCGCACGGCGGCCTGCAGCTCCAGCTGCTTGGTGACGGGAGCGCTGATTTCGCCGAACACCGCGCCCACGTGGCGCGAGCGGCCAAAGTCGGCGTCCTGGCCTTGCGAGGTCTCGCCGAGGATCAGGTCGTCCGCCAGTGCCTGGGACTGGTGGTAGTTCTGGCGCTCGCGGCGGAACTCGCCACCCAACGCCAGTGCCATGTCACCACCAGAAAGCTTCATCACCGGGCGCGAGGCCTTGAAGTCCACGCCGTCCATCTGGCCGGATGCGTGGCGCACCTCGCCGCGGATCTGCGCGGCGTTATAGAGTGCCTGACCGGCCGCGCCGGACGGGCCGAACGGATTCAGCGTGCCGTCGGCAAAACCGTCGCGGATCATGTCCTCGTTCAGGTAGCCGTTGTGATCGCGGTCGGACACGAGGCTGGTGCTGTGGTTCAGCGCGACTTCATAGTCCCAGGCCGAGACCGTGCCGTTCATGCCCAACACATAGCGTTGGCCGGTGGAGACCAGCTCGCTGGTGCGCAGGCCGGCCTCTGCCAGGCGGGTGCGGGCGGTGATGCTGCGGTCTTCGTCGTCCGGATCCAGCGTGGTGAGGGTGGTGCCGGCCAGCGCGGGAATCAGCGAGACGTCGACCTCTGCGTCGATGCGGTTGGGTGTGCCGGAGTACAGCGTGCGCGAGCGAGCCCAGGATGCTTCGCCGAACAGCTGATGGCCGCCGCCCAGGTTGAACACGCCGCGGCCGAACAGGCTGGTCTTGGTTGACTGCGGGTACAGCTCGATGTCGCGCATGTAGTCGTAGGTGCAACCGTCCTCGCCGCCGATGCCGTCGGGCAGGTACAGCGTGGCAGGTGGGTTGCAGCCGGTAGCTGCGGCCGGATTGATGGTGCGGGAGCTGATCACCGTCTTGCCGTTGCTGGAGTAGCCGTCGGCGATCAGGCTGTCGCGTTGGGAGCCACTGAGGATCAGGTTGGCCGGGTAGGTGGCGCTGGAAAGCAGGTCCGGCAGCCGCTCGGGAATCTTCAGGTCCTTGATGAAGTGGCGCTGGCGGGCGTTGAGGCTGTCGGTCTTCTGGACGTCGAACACGCCGAACAGGTTGAAGCCGTCGCGGCCATAGTCGCCCACGCCGCCCGACAGCGTGGCCGAGCGTTTGCCACCGCCGCCTTCGCCGGTCTTGCCGGCGTAGGCGCTGATCTCCCCGCCCTGGTAGTCGCGCTTGGTGATGAAGTTGATCACGCCACCAATCGCGTCGCTGCCGTACAGGGACGATGCCCCGTCCAGCAGCACTTCCACGCGGTCGATGGCCGCAGCCGGAATGGTGTTCAGGTCGACGCCGGCGCCGTCACCCGGCGAAGCGAAGTTGGCCATGCGGCGGCCGTTCAGCAGCACCAGCGTGGACGAGACGCCCAGGCCGCGCAGGTTGGCAGCGTTCAGGCCGGATTGGTCGCGGAAGCCGCCGTAGGCCATGCTGCCGCCGTCGGTCAGGTTGTTCGCGCTGGCGCTGATGTGCGCGACGATCTCCGCGGCCGTTGTCAGCCCCGCCTTGTCGATGTCCTTGCGCGTGATGACCTGCACTGGCAGCGCCGTTTCACCGTCAATGCGCTTGATTGCCGAGCCGGTGATCTCGACCCGTTGGGGTGTGTCGGCGGGAGCCGTCTGGGCATGCAGCAAGGCCGGGGCCGCGCCGGAAAGCAGCAGGGCCACCGCCTGGGCGCAGGCCCGAAGGCGCGTGGACCGGTGGGCAGCCGCGTGCGGCGTGACGGGGCTATGCATGAAGAGGATCCTCCGAAGCGATGCTTTGTGGTGTGTGGGTCGGTCTGCGAGTCTAGGAAGCGTTCGCGCCGCGTGTCACGGCGCTTTCACCGAGCGTCGCAATTCAGCAACTTGGCTTCACAAGGGATTGCACGGCGGTGCAAGCGACGGTGCTGTATCGGCCCTCGCCATCTCGACGCAATCCCACGGGCGACGTTTGTTCTCACGAAATGCGGTGCCAAGATGCGCCATGGCAAAGCGCCGCCTTCGGGCGGGCGCGGCAGCCGCTTTCGTGGTTCAGATGGATTTGGGATGGGTTTGGCATGAGCGAGCGCCGCAAGACGGACAAGATGAAGCAGGGCGACAGCGGCAAGCGGGTGGGCCGCAGGCTGCTGCTGGGCGGACTGGCGCTGGGCCTGGGTTTTGGCCTGGTGCCGACGCTGCAGGCCCAGGTGCAGGCGCCGAGCCGCGAGTCGGTCGGCACGGTGACCCGGGCCGGCGGCATCACCGCCGGGGCGATTCCGTTCCAGCAGGTCAAGGGCTACGCGGTGGTCATTGGCGGTGCGCTGAAGGACGACAACGACGAGGTCTGGGGCCGGCTGGTGGAGCTGGCCGGTGGGCGCGGCTCGCGCTGGGTGGTGTTCGGCACCGCTTCGGAAAATCCGGACAAGACGGCGCGCCGCATCGGCGACCTGCTGGAGCGCCGCGGCGCGGTGGCCGAGCAACTGCCGGTGGCGCCTGCGCTGAAATGGGTGGACCTGGACAAGGCGGTGCGCGACCCTGCGCTTTTGGAACTGGTCAAGAACGCCAAGGGCATCTTCTTCTCCGGTGGTGCGCAGGAGCGCATCGTCGACACCTTCAATCCCGGCGGCAAGCCCACGCCGATGCTGCAGGCCATCTGGGACGTGTACCGCCGCGGTGGCGTGGTGGCCGGCACCTCGGCCGGCGCAGCGGTGATGAGCACGGTGATGTTCCGCGATGCCTTGAGCGTGCTCAGCGTCATGAAAGGCCAGCTGCGCGACGGCAAGGAGGTCGACCATGGCCTGGGCTTTGTCGGCCCGAACCTGTTCGTGGACCAGCATTTCCTCAAGCGCGGCCGCTTCGGCCGCATGATTCCGCTGATGCTGGCCAAGGGCTACAAGCTGGGCCTGGGCGTGGACGAGAACAGCGCGGCCATCGTGCAGGGCGACCAGATCGAGGTGATTGGCGGCAAGGGTGCGCTGCTGGTGGACCTGGCCGATGCGCAGACCAACCCGCAGCTCGGCGCACTGAACCTCACCGGCGCCAAGCTCAGCTACCTGGACCGTGGCGACCACTACGACCTGGGCACGCGGCAGATCGCGCCGTCCGAGCGCAAGCAGCGCGGCCAGAAGCTGGACCCGAACGCACCCGGCTACAAGCCCGACTTCACCAACGAGCCCTTCTACATCGACATGCTGGGCGACACCACGGTGGCCAATGCGATGGGCTTCCTGATCGACAGCAGCCAGAAGGAAGTGCGCGGCCTGGCCTTCGATCCCAAGGCCCAGCCCGGCGACCCATTGCCCGACCTCGGCTTCTCGTTCCGCCTCTACAAGGGCAAGGACACGCTGGGCTGGTACTCCGACGAGCAGGGCGGCGACGATTACAGCGTGGTCAACGTCTACCTGGACCTGCAGCCGGTGCGCATGGCACGGCCCTTGTTTGCACCCTGGACGGGCCGCTGATCCGCGCACCCTGCGCCGCGCGATACTGCGGCCTTCATTTCGGTCCACGTGCGCTTTTTCTCCCCAGGAGCTTTCTGCACCATGATGCAACGCCGCCCTCTCTTGATCGCCTGCCTGACGGCCGCCCTTGGGGCCACCCTCGGCATCTTCACCAGCACCGCTGCGCTGGCCCAGGCGCCGGACTGGAAGAAGGTCCGCATCGGCGTTGAAGGCGCCTACCCGCCGTTCTCGGAAGTGGGCACGGACGGCAAGCTCAAGGGCTTCGACATCGACATGGCGCTGGCGCTGTGCGCCGAGATGAAGGCCGAGTGCACGCTGGTGCAGCAGGAGTGGGACGGCATGATCCCGGCGCTGCAGGCCAAGAAGTTCGACGCAATCATCGCGTCGATGGCCATCACCGAAGAGCGAAAGAAGGCTGTAGCCTTCACCAACAAGTACTACAACACGCCGGCCCGCTTCGTCGGCAAGGGCAGCGCCACGACCGATGTGTCGCCAGCCGGACTGAAGGGCAAGAAGATCGGCGTGCAGCGCACGACCATCCACGACCGCTACGTCACCGCCTTCTACAAGGACAGCGAGATCGTGCGTTATGCCAAGCAGGACGAGGTCTACCTGGACATGGCGGCGGGCCGCATCGACGCGACGCTGGGTGACTCGGTCGCCGAGGACGGCGGCTTCCTGAAGCGGCCGATCGGCAAGGGCTTTGCCTTCATCGGTCCGGCCATCGAAGACACCAAGTTCTTCGGCGACGGCTCGGGCATCGCGATCCGCAAGGCCGACACCACGCTGGTCGACAAGTTCAACGCCGCCATCGTCTCGCTGCGCGCCAGCGGCGGCTACAAGAAGATCCAGGACAAGTACTTCGACTTCGACGTCTTCGGCAAGTAAGGCAGGGCAAGCGCTTGGACTTCCTGCACGGCTACGGCCACAGCCTGCTCGAAGGCTCGCTGCTGACACTCGCGGTGGCGCTGGGTTCGCTGGCCATTGCACTGGTGCTGGGCCTGGCCGGCGCGCTGGCCAAGCTCTCGAAGGTGCGCGCATTGCAGTGGCTGGCCACGGCCTACACCACGCTGGTGCGGGCGGTGCCGGACCTGGTCGTGATGCTGCTGGTCTTCTACGGCGGGCAGGTCGCGGCCAACAGCCTGGCCGAGCGCATGGGCTGGGACAGCCTGGACATCAACCCGTATGTGGCGGGCGTGCTGACCATCGGCTTCATCTTCGGCGCCTACCTGACCGAGGTGCTGCGCGGCGCCTTCCTGGCCGTGCCGCCTGGCCAGCGCGAGGCGGCCGTCGCCTATGGCATGACGCCCTGGCAGGTGCTGCGCCGCATCGTCGGCCCGCAGATGCTGCGGCATGCGCTGCCGGGCCTGTCGAACAACTGGCTGGTGATGATCAAGAGCACGGCCATCGTCTCGCTGATCGGGCTGTCGGACCTGATGGCGCGCGCCAAGGGCGCGGCCGGCAGCACGCGCGAGCCCTTCCTGTTCTACGTTGCGGCCGGGGTCATCTACCTGCTGTTCACCAGTGTGTCCGAACTGGGCTTTGCCTGGCTGCAGAAGCGGCTGTCCATCGGCACGCGGCGCGTTTCTCTCTGAGTTGCTGAGAAGTTGAGCTGACGATGGACTTCGACGCGATCCGCGAAAGCCTGCCGCTGTATTTCCACGGCGTGCTGGTCACGCTGGAACTGCTGGCCGCCGCGCTGGCGCTGGGCATGCTGGGCGCGCTGCCGCTGGCCATGCTGCGCAGCCTGCCGTCACCGTGGGCCAACAAGCCGGTCTGGCTGTTCACCTACGTGATGCGCGGCACGCCCATGCTGCTGCAGCTGTTCATCCTCTACTACGGGCTGGCGCAGTTCGAGTGGGTGCGCGCCAGCATCCTCTGGCCCTGGCTCAGCTCGGCCTGGTTCTGTGCCATTGCCGCGTTTGCGCTGAACACCTGCGCCTACACGACCGAGATCCTCTACGGCGCGATCAAGGCGCTGCCGCATGGCGAGATCGAAGCGGCCAAGGCGCTGGGCATGTCGCGCTGGGTCACGCTCAGGCGCATCGTGCTGCCCTCGGCCTTCCGCCGCTCGCTGCCGGCCTATGGCAACGAGGTGGTGCTGATGATGCACGGCACCTCGCTGGCCAGCGTGGTCACGCTGGCCGACCTGACGAATGCCGCCAACGAGGTGCATTCGATCTACTACCTGCCCTTCGAGGCCTTCATCACCGCGGCCGTGTTCTACGTGCTGATCACCATGGTGCTGGTGGCCATGTTCCGGCAGGCCGAAAAGCGCTGGCTGCAGCCCTTGCTCCCGCGCTGAATCTGCCGCGCTGAAACCTCTGTTCTCGCTCCAATGAAAACCGTCACCCATTCCCTGCTCAGCCCCGTGCCCGGCACCCGCCGCGAACTGGTCAGCCTGCACCACGGCGAGCCCGGCCGCGGCCCCAAGGTCTACATCCAGGCCTCGCTGCATGCCGACGAAGTGCCCGGCATGCTGGTCGCCCATCACCTGCGCGGCGCGCTGGCCGCGCTGGAAGCGGCCGGTCGGCTGCTCGGTGAAGTGGTACTGGTGCCGGCGGCCAACCCGATCGGCATTGGGCAATGGGTGCTGCGCAACTACCAGGGCCGCTTCGAGCTGGGCAGCGGCGAAAATTTCAACCGCAACTATGCGGACCTGACCGAGGCCGTGCTGGCCGCGGTGGGCGAACAACTCGGGGCGGACGCGCAGCAGAACGTGGCGCTGGTGCGCGGCGCGCTGCGCGACGCCGCGGCGGCATTGCCGGTGGCCACCGAGCTGGAAAGCCTGCGCAAGACGCTGCTGGCGCTGGCGATCGACGCCGATGTGGTGCTGGACCTGCACTGCGACGGCGAGGCCGTGCTGCACCTCTACACCACGCCGGCCACCTGGCCCACGGCCGAACTGCTGGCGCGCTGCATCCGCGCCGAGGTTTCGCTGCTGGCCGAGCGTTCGGGCGGTGACCCGTTCGACGAGGCCTGCTCCATGGTCTGGCCGGCGCTGGCCGCGAAGCTCGGAGCGGACAAGCCGCTGCCGTCTTCGTGCATGGCCGCCACCATCGAGCTGCGCGGCGAGGCCGATGTGTCGCACGCCCGCGCCGAGGCGGACGCAGAAGGCATCGTGCAATTCCTGATCACCTGCGGCGCGGTGGCACCCGAGGCCAGGCCGCTGCCGCTGCCGGCGCTGCGCCGCGCGCCCACGCCGCTGTCGGGCTCGATCCCGCTGGTGGCGCCGCACGGCGGCATGATCGTCTTCCTGCAGCCGCCGGGCACCGAGGTGCAGGCGGGCGAGTCGCTGGTGGATTTGATCGACCCGATCAGCGGCGCGGTCACCACGCTGAACAGCCCCGTCACCGGCCTGTTCTTCGCGCGCGACCTGCGCCGCTTTGCCGTTGCCGGCATGACGCTGGGCAAGGTGGCAGGCGAGCAGGCGCTGCGCCACGGCAAGCTGCTGTCCGCCTGAAAGCCATCCATCCCATGCAAGTTTCCGGCGGTCTGCAGGTCCAGAACCTGCACAAGAAGTTTGGCGACCGCGAGGTGCTGCGCGGCGTGTCGCTGCAGGCGCAGCGCGGTGACGTGGTCGCCATCATCGGCTCCAGCGGCTCGGGCAAGAGCACGCTGCTGCGCTGCCTGAACCTGCTGGAGCAGCCGCACGAAGGCACGCTGAGCTTGAACGGCGAAGTGCTGCAGCTGAAGCGCCAGCACGACGGCAGCCTGGGCGCGGCCGATGCGAAGCAGCTGCAGCACTGGCGCACCCGGCTGGCCTTTGTGTTCCAGAGCTTCAACCTCTGGCAGCACCGCACCGCGCTGGAAAACGTCATCGAGGCGCCGATCCACGTGCTGGGCAAAAGCAAGGCCGAAGCCACCGAACGCGGCGAGGCGCTGCTGGCCCGCGTGGGCCTGACGCACCGGCAGCACGTCTACCCGGCGCAGCTCTCCGGCGGCGAGCAGCAGCGCGTGGCGATTGCCCGCGCGCTGGCGATGGACCCGGAGGTCATGCTGTTCGACGAGCCCACTTCCGCACTGGACCCGGAGCTGGTCGGCGAGGTGCTGCGCGTGATGCACGGCCTGGCCGAAGAGGGCCGCACCATGCTCGTGGTCACGCACGAGATGGAGTTCGCCCGCGAGGTGGCGAACCATGCGATCTTCGTGCACCAGGGCCTGATCGAGGAAGAAGGCAAGCCAAGAGAAGTGCTGGTGCGCCCGCAGAGCGAGCGGCTGAAGCAGTTCCTCTCGGGGGGCTTGAAGTAAGTCCTGGGCCTATTCGAGAATTCGCTTCAGCGCTTGCATCGCCGCTAGGCAATGTCGCTGGCAGTTGATGCTGCCTGTCCATCTTCTCTCGATTGACTTCACCGCGGCTACGGCACGCCCAGCTGGCGTTCCAAGGTATTCATGACCTCCGTGGTGAATTTCTTGTACGCCGTGACATTGCCACTTGTTTTAGCGACTCGCTCTTCCTGCCAAGCCAGGAATGAAGGGAGATACCAAAGAAGTGAAACCAGTCTTCTGGGAATCATTTCGGCATGCGCAAAGTCCAAGGATTGAATGGTTTTGTAGAAGCCATTTCCTTGGTCCTCAGAGAAGTTCCCGTGCCGTATCAAGTCCAGAAAGCCGCCGGCGTTCCATGCCATCTCGAGGGTGGAGATTTCGGCTTCAAATCTGCTCAATTAAGATTCTCCATCGCTGGTGCGTTCATGGGTTGGGTATCTGAAGTTTCTCTACCTGCTACCTCGCATTTCCAAACGAACCAAAGCCGTCATAGTTAGCGTTGAATCGTCCAGCCAATGCTTCTAAAGCATGTTCAATCGCGGTAATTTCGTCGTAGGCCGGAATCATCTCTTTGGCGCAGTAACAAGTCCATTGCAGACTTTGAGCGTCCCTCTCGATCGATTTCGAGAAGCCTGCAAGCTCGGGTGCTTGTGAAATTGCCTTCCCGACCTCTTCCGAGGGAAGGGCAATGAAGAAGTCAATCTTCATTGGCCGGCTAAGGTCTGAGCCTTCATCCTTCCAGCGTCTTATTGCGTCGCCAGTGCTGTCGTTTGGCATGTTTTCGATTGACATGGTTTTCTCCTGCGTGATGTTATTTCTTTTCGTCTTGCTGGCGATACTTTTTTCCAGGTGACTCGCTCTTGTTGTAATTCTTCTCGCTTTTTACGCCTCCATCGGCATCAATTCTTTTTGACTCATCTTTAAAGGACTCTCGTTGACTCTCGGACGGCTTCCAATCAGTTGCTATGTGTGGATCCCCGGTTTCCGCTTCTACGCGAGCACCCGAAACTTGGGACCTTTGTTGTCCGCCTTTCCCGCTATATGTGCGACCACTGAGGTGCAGGTTCGTATAGGAGCCCACTTCCTTATTTACGGGCGCCGTCGCGGGTGATAGGCCAGCTTCTGCACGTATGGCGGACAAAGCTGCACGGGCCTCGGCGTTCGTCATCATGGGAGGCGGCGAGAAGGTTGCCCCGCCGCCCATGGTGGCCTCGGTCATGACGGGGACGCCATACCGTCCCCCCCCTCCGGCCGCGGGATCATCAGAAGGAGCCCGCCCATCAGGGTCCGTATACCGATACGGATTATTCTTCGCGTAGTTGTATCGGTTGAAGTTTGAACCGTCCTGAGTGCTTGTCAGTTCCGGATCGGGCGTGACGAACCGTGCCAGCAGGAGTTCATGATGGCGAGGTTGCCGAATTTCTGTGTCGACTGGGGTGTTGAATCCATCGAAGGTCTCGGATTCGTGAGATTCGTTGCGCTCAAGTTGTTGCGCGGCGATGGTGATGTCGCCATGGGTGTCTCTTGACGAGCAATTGATCGGCAGTAGCCGAGCTTGTACGGTGCTCGATATGAAAAGTGCAGAAAGTATTGCGACGTGGGCAAGTATCTCGCGCATTGTTTTCATTTCCCTTGTCCTCCTTGTGGCAGTTGATGTTGAATGGACTTGAGATAGTCCCCGGTGTTTTGATCGGTTGGCGGCGCCCAGCCTAACGCTTCAGCCTTGGCGAACCACTCAAGGTTGGCATGGCTGCGAATACGATAGTCTTCTTGTAAGCTTGGCGGAATGTCGCCGATGGTTTTGTAGCGGCCGATGTAGCGGTCTTGAAGCTGGAGGTAGTAGGCGTTGGCTTTCTGAACCATGGCGGTGGTGTCTCGCGGATTCACCGCCAGAAGCATGTCCGCGGTTTCCAGGAGGTCGTCGCCGCGCCGGTCGTGGTTCAGTTGTTCCATCAATATGGCCGCCATGGCACCAACGGCCTCTCGTGGGTTGAGGGGGCGCAGATAGATCTGATTCGCGATGGCGCTGGCACTGATGTCCAGGTCTCGCTCGTAGCTACTGTCCCACTTGTAGCCACCGGCTGTGGCTTCTACATTGAGCCATGTTTGGCCGTCGGCGAATTTCACCAGCATGTGCTGTGGCGCGGTGGCCAGTGTGACGGTCAAGCCAAGACGCTGTCCGATGATGGCAACAAGAACAGGCATCGAAGCGCAGTTGCCCTTTCGGGTGCGCAGGTAGGTAGAAAGGAGCTTGGCACGCCAATCCTTTCCGAGCGGGTCCTTCAAGTCGTAAGTGAAGGGTCGATGGTCGTTCCATGGGCCAGGCACATAGAGGGTGGACAGCAGGACATCCATTCGAGCGCGAGAGGAGAGTCCGGGCGAGGTGCGTGCACGAACCGCCTGGGTGAGCGAGTCGAGCTCGCGCAGGACTGCGGGGCCATCGATTGACGGATCCATCAAGTGATCCACAAGGAGCTTTGCCTCAGCGAAGTCAATCTGCTCATCCGGCTGCGAAAGCTGCTGCTGCAACCTCGCGTACCTGAAGCTTGGGGCGGCGTGTGCCGTGCCAAGCTGCAAGAACACCATGCCGACCACGAGCCAACACCAGCGGCGAACCGCACTGCTCCTCATACAGCGCCTCCTATTCATTTTTCCTGACGATACATTCGTTCGAACCGCGGACTCGTCGGCGTGGCGCGAAAGCGCGGCCGGCTACCATCCAGAAAGGTGGCATGTACCTTACGTTGCGCGGGCAAGTTGCGCATCCCTCAGGTGGGGGGATGAGAGGGAGAGCCCGGTGCTTGAGTGGATTGTCAAGACTGCAGGGTCTGTCCTAATTTCTGTGTGTGAGGCTCGTTGAGCCTTCACTGATGTCGTGATGGCGGTTGGGGATCCTACGTTGTGGGTCTTGTGAACCGGTCGTCGT